>Ga0315902_10000251_pt1 | contig 93307 bp, 92 predicted proteins | sample LakEriMetagenome_9_FD_203523 | JGI IMG/M metagenome (GOLD analysis project Ga0315902, IMG submission 203523) | Freshwater fungal communities from buoy surface, Lake Erie, Ohio, United States - Buoy 12 MA117 | ecosystem: Environmental > Aquatic > Freshwater > Lake > Lake biofilm | place: USA...
CGCCGACGCTCACATAATGCCGGGTGGGACGGCCTACCAGACCGATGCCGGGATGTGCGGCGACTATGACAGCGTGATCGGCATGAAGAAGGGGCCGCTTGTGCAGAGGGCGGCCACGCGATTGCCCGTCGAACGCAAGTCGCCAGCTGAGGGCCCTGCAACGATGTGCGGCGTCTATATCGAGTCGGACGACAGGACGGGACTTGCCGTTCGCGTCGAGCCGATCCGCGTGGGTGGTCGGTTAAGCCAGGTTGTTCCTCTTCGCGACCGATAGACGATCCCGCGACCTCGAATTGTCGCCCGCCTGTCCTTCGGCTACTTCTTCCTCCAACGCCGCCGACTTTGCGGCAATTGGGAGGACATCCAGATGCGAAACACACTGATGCGTTCGCTGGCGCTGGCGGCCTTGCTTGCCGCCACAGCGGCTTGCCAGACGGCCGCCATGCCGGCGCCCACAGCGAGTTCGGCGCACATCGTCGCCGCGATTGCCGATCCGGCGCGACCGGCGGCTGACTCTGCGCGGGACACGGACCGCAAGCCGGCCGAGATGATCGCGTTCGGCGAAGTCTCGCCCGGCGACAAGGTCGGCGAGCTGATCCCGGGCGGCGGCTACATGACCCGCATCCTCTCAAAAGCAGTCGGCGCCTACGGCAAGATCTATGTCTTTGCCAGTGCGCCGGTTCAGCGTGAAGGCCAGCCGCCTCCGGCTGCGCCTGTGGCTGCGATCACGGCGGACGCGGCGAACTACGGCAATGTGCAGTTGGTCATCACCGACTTCACCACCATCGCCGCGCCCGAGCCGCTCGATCTCGTCTGGACCTCGCAGAACTATCACGACATGCACAATCCCGGACGCAACCTCGACATCAACAAGGCCAACAAGGCGGTCTATGGCGCGCTGAAGCCGGGCGGACTTTATGTCGTGCTCGACCACCAGTCGGCCAAGGGCGTCGACTTCGATGCGCAGAAGCATCGTATCGACATGGCGAAGGTGAAGGCCGAAGTGCTCGCGGCGGGGTTCACCTTCGTGGAGGAATCCCAGGTGCTCGACAATCCCGCGGACGATGGATCGAAGGGTGTTTTCGACGCGTCTATCCGCGGCAAGACGGACCAGTTCATCCTGAAGTTCAAGAAGCCGGGCTGATCCAGCTTTCTCTCGAAGCAAGACGCGCGTCCGCGTTCCCGCAGGAGACCTGCAGGGCGCGGACGTTGTGTTAAGGGAGCGTGGCTATCCCGGTTCGAAGCGCTCGTTCCACGCGGAGAGACGCTTCTCGACCAGCGGCATGACGATTTCCATGCCGGTGCGGATGAAGCGCTGGCCGCAGTTGAGCAGGCGGAAGGAGTTCCATGCGCGGATGCCGAGCAGGCGCGGTGCGTTGGCCTTCGCATTGCGCGCGGCGATGCGGGCGAGTTTCACCGCGAAGCGGTGCGCGCGTGTGTCGGGATCGGCGAGGACGCGGCGCACGGCTTCGAGGCGGCGGGCGAGGGGGAAGGCCGGCAGCACGCGGGGTTGTTCGCGTCTGGCGCGGCGGAGCGGGGGCATCTCCGGCGGCTTGCGCTGGAACATGCGGAGGCGCGCGATCCAGCTGGAGGGTTTGTTGAACCAGATGAGGACGCGGCGGCGCTGGCGCGGCTTTTAATCGCGTGAGCCGGTTGGTTGGAGCGCCACGTTGGTGGCGAGGGCTGCTGCGAGGTTGAGGCGGCGGGTGAGGAGTTCGAGGGAGCGGAGCCAGCTGTCCATCGCGCGGTATTCGGGGACGTTGATGTGTTCGTGATCGGCGATGGCGACCGGTGGGGCGAAGAACTCGCAGAAGTTGGCGAAGACCCAGCGGGCGTGTTCCCACGCACTCAGGAGTTGCTCGCTGAGCTTCGGCCGCTGGAGGATGCGCACAGCGGCGCGACGTTCGCGGCGCTGGGATCGCCTAAGGGGTGATGCGGACATCGCTCGCTCCGTTGGTTTGAGCTCGCATTATAGGTGCGGGCCTATGCGTGGGGGACGCACGTGCCTGGAATCGGCCGGATTGATCCGCGCAGCGCATTGGAAGGGCGCGGGTTGTCCGCAAAAAGCAGCGTTCAGAATCGGCCGGATCGCAGGCGAAGGGCTGCTCACCAGCGCATTCCGGTCAGCCGGCCACGCCGCCACGGCCGGTCATTTATCGCCCAATTGGTGACGCTGGAGTCCCGAACTAGCCGAAGGCTTGCGCTAGGTGCTGAGATCCGCGTCCATGTTTTCGTTCGGGCGGTGGCTTTTTGGCGACCGCCCGACTCGTCATGGCAAGCGCCGTTCAATCAACGGCAACAGTGACGCGCAGAAATGTTGCAGGAATCGCAGTCTTCCCCGGATCGATGCTCTTGTTCTGACTCTCGAACAGGGCTTCCAGCTCCCCGCGCAGCGCATCCGTGCGCCCATTCCGTTCGGCGGCCTCAAAGGCATTCATGGTTGGACCGTAATAGGTCCTGAAAGCGTCCAGCAAGCCGGATGGCGATCCCGGAAAGTTGAACGTGTACGTATCCTTCAGGAACGAAATGTTCTTCCGCGGAATTCCGGCGCTTCCGAACCGCTCTATGACATCGTCCTCGACACCCCACGTCATCGGGCTGGCAAACCCCTCCGGCGGCGGCGGGGAATAGGACGAGCTGATCTTGAGGATCTGCGCGACGAGGGTTGGATCGTTGGGAATCCAGTTGCCCATCACCACGCGCCCGCCTGGCCGGGTAACCCGCACCATTTCCTTTGCCACGTCGAACGGCCTCGGCGCGAACATGGCGCCGAAGATGCTGACCACCAGGTCGAACGAACCACTCTCGATGCCTTCCAGATTGGACGCGTCGCCCACCTGAAACCGGCAGTTCGCAAGCCCGTGCTCAGCCGCCCGCTTGTTTCCCGCTGCAACCAGGTTGGCGGCGATGTCGACGCCCAGCACGTCTGCCCCGAGCTTCGCTTCCGGCAGGGCCGTCGTTCCATCGCCGCATCCGAGGTCGAGAACCTTCAATCCTCGTGTTATGCCGAGCTGGCCGACCAGCGCCTCGCCGCTCTCGCGCATGCACTGAGCGATGCGGGTGAAATCGCCTTTTTCCCACAGCATCTTGTTCGGATTCATTTTGAATCTCCATTTTTCTCAGCGCGCGTGCCCAGGATTGGCCGACCGCGATATCGTTCAGCGGCTCTCGTCGGCCAGCGGCCTATTCAAGGGACGCAGCGAATGCTTCAGCGTCGACCGGCCCCTCGAAGGCGATGAACAGGGTGCATGGCTTGTCGCCAATGCAAGACGCCTCGTGGGGCTTATTCGCCGGTCCATAGGCATACTCGCCTAGCGTCAGCACTTCCGCTTTCTGCCCCTTGTAGCGCACATTGAGCTGGCCCTCGACCAGCACCATGCGCTCCGGCGAGCTATGGGAATGGGGGGGGATTTGATAGCCGCCCGGCACGCGCAGGAAGACGTCGGCGTTCGGCCGCGCAGGATCGCCATGCAGCACGGCGATCTGACATCCGGCCGGGAAGATGGGCGGGCACGGACCCCATTGCAGGTCGGAGCCTACCGTGCGCGTGATAGCGGGCCCGGTGGCAACCTGAGCGCTGCTCGTCGCGCATGCGGACACGAAAGCACATGCGATGGCGACAACCGCTCGTCCAAGTCCCTTGGCTCTGGCGTCGTTCATTTCATTCTCCTTTTGTCTTTGACCCGAGGGTCGGCAGACGGGTTGATGAGCCACGGCTTACGGCAGCCGGCCGGGTGATGCTTGAAGACGGTCTGGAGAAGTTCTGGAGATTGGCGCCCCATGAGCTATGATTTCAGGCGATGATTCATTGTTTCCAGGAATTCGAGCTGGACACGGAGCGCGTCGAGCTTCGCAAGAACGGCGTTGCATTCGCCGTGGAGCCGCAAGTCTTCGCCCTTCTCCGGTTCCTGATCGATCACCGCGACCGGATGGTCACCAAGGACGAGATCGTCGCTGCCGTGTGGAATGGCCGGATCGTGTCAGACTCGGCGATTGCGAGCCGGGTGAAATCCGCCCGCCAGGCGATCGGCGACGACGGTCGTCAGCAGGCAATCATTCGAACCGTCCACGGCCTCGGTTTTGCCTTCGTTGCAGACGTTGAAACGCGTGCCGCGGTGTCCTTCGCCGCCGCCCGCGAGACGGCCGGCGTCGAGCCGCGCGCCAAGACGCGGCCAAGCATCGCGGTGTTGCCGTTTCGGCTGATCGGAGCAGGTGATCCAGGATTCCCTATCACTGAAGCACTACCGCACGATCTCATCACCGAGCTGTCGCGCCTGCACTGGCTGTTTGTGATCGCGCGCGGCTCGTCATTCCTCTTTCGCGGGGGCGACGCAAAGCTCGACGAGGTGCGGAGCAAACTCAACGTCCAGTACTGCCTCACCGGGCTTGTCGAGATATCCGGCAAGGCCATGTCCATTTCGGTCGAGCTCAGCGACACGCAGGACCGCGGCGTCGTATGGAGCGAACGGTTTCGCGCAGACGTAGGCGCGGTGCACGAGATCCGCGACCAGATCGTCAATGCAGTGACAAGCGCGGTGGAAGTCCGGATTCCGTTCAACGAGGCGCAAAGAGCCCTGCTGCGCTCGCCCGAAAATCTCGATGCATGGTCAGCCTATCATCTTGGCCTGCATCACATGTATCGCTTCAACAAGGCGGACAACGAGGCGGCGACTGGCCTGTTCGAACGCGCGGTCGCCATGGACCCCGGATTCGCGCGCGCTTATGCCGGACTTTCATTCACTCATTTCCAGACCGCCTTCCTCGGCTACGCAGACAATTCGGAGGCGACAAAGCTCGCGCAGCACTACGCATCCCAATGCCTGGAGCGGGACTCACTCGATCCGTTCGGGCACTTCACGATGGGCCGTGCGCACTGGCTGCGAGGCCATCTCGAAGCCAGCCTTCCCTGGCTCGAGCGCGCCAACGCCCTCAATCCGAACTATGCGCAGGCAAAATACTCACGGGGATGGGCGGAAGCCCTGCTCGGAAGCGCTGACGCCAGCCAGGCCAACATTGCATCCGCTCTCGCCCTTAGCCCGCTTGATCCCCTCGTCTATGGCATGCTCGGCGTCAGGGCGCTGTCGCACATCGCGCGCGAGGACACTGCGCAGGCGGCCGACTGGGCGGAACGAGCGGCCAACTCACCGGGTGCGCACGCGCTGATCGAAATGATCGCGGCGGTCGCCCACGGCCTTCATGGGAATGACGCTCGCGCGAGAGCCTGGGCGGAATCGGCTCGGGCCCGCGCCGGGCACCTCCGGAAAGCAGATTTCCTGCGAGCCTTCCCGTTTCGCGACATCCCAACGCGGGAACGTGTCACGGGCATGCTGGGCTGCCTCGGATTCTAGCGAACACAGCCAACCATTCCCGCCAAGGGCAGCAATGGGTCCCGAGTTAGCCAAGCGCAAATTGTGGCGATCCGGCAGAGTCGATCCAGTTTAGCCATTCACCGATGACGCTGCGTTGCGGCGGTAGCTCGCTTGGCAGGCGGCGCCTGGGTTGGGACCATGCTGTCGGCTGGCAACTCGGTCACCGCGCCGTTATCTTCGCGCCTGTCGCGCTTTTTCGGTCACGAATTCGGCCCGCGCTTCACCGTTCATTGATCGGCCGCGCACTGCGCACCAACCTGCGAACTCGGCAGGATCGATTATTACGCGCACTATTGTACGCCCCTCGGCTGTCAGAGTCCTCTCCGTCTGTTTCGCTGCCCGCTGCCAGGCCTCGAAGCTTCCGCGCATCTCATCACGATCGGAACAAAGATCGCGCATATCGTCCCAATCCTTGGCGAGATACCACGCGACGCCAATGACCATCTGAGGTGGATCGTGTTCGTTCACCGCGTAACTCCTTGCTTCGAGATGACGGCATGGTCGACACCGAATATGCTGCGTTGTGCGGTTCATCCCCTCAATACGGCCGTCGGAACTCAAAATGCTACGGAGCGCTCCGGATTTCCACCATGCCCTCTCCTGCGCGGATCATGTTCAGCGCTTCGGCCGATTGTCGCTGCAGCACCCCGCGAACATAAGCAGTGCTCTTGTTTCCACAGGTGAGCAGAACTGTGCCCGGAGGCGGGCCCAATCGTATGACCAAGTCGGCGAAGTCACGATCTTTCGTAAGGAACGTCGACGTGGCCATGCGAGCCGCAGCGAAGAAATCGCGATCTTCAGCGCGGGCGAGACCCAGGTCCCTAACGACCTGCCCTGAGATTTTCGGGCCGCTCCAAGCTTGAATGACGACCGACCGCTTCGGGCCCCCGGATGCCGAGCCTGCCACTTTCTTACCGACGGCAGAGCTGCTCGGCATCTGCCGTTCGCCGCTTCCTTCAAGGTTGTGCGTGACCTCGCCACACGCCCACATTCGCGGGGTATCTCTGGACCTTTCCCCACAATGCCGCACGAGATCCAGGACGGCGCGGGGCCCGGACGCCAACAGGCGTGTTGCGAGACTGATTTCGCGCGAAGCGCAGGGGTCCAGATTAGGCGTCTGTCAGAGAGTTGACTTGTCCTTCGCCCGCGACCGGGATGATTGGCGCGTCGAATAGTCGTTACCCATGAGGTGATGGGATGCGGAAACTGGCGGTGGGGGCTGTGCTGGTGGCGGTGTTGGCCGGTTGCGCCAGTCCGAAGGTTGCGGCTGATGCGGCGGCGCTGCCGCTCAGGGCCGAAACGCTGCGTACGCCGGATGAGCGCTTCGCCAATCTCCAAGGCTGGTCCTTCAAGCCGCATTATGCCGACATTGCCGACTATCGCATGCACTATGTCGACGAGGGTCCGGGCAACGCCGCGCCCGTGCTGATGCTGCACGGCGAGCCGACCTGGAGCTATCTCTACCGCAAGATGATCCCCCCTGTGGCTGGAGCCGGGCATCGGGTGATCGCGCCCGACCTGATCGGCTTCGGCCGGTCGGACAAGCCGGCGGCGATGGATGCGCACAGCTACAAGTTTCATGTCGATGCGATCAGCGAACTGATCCGCGAGCTCGACCTCAGGAACATCACCCTGGTGTGCCAAGACTGGGGCAGCCTGATCGGACTGCGGGTGGCCGCAGAGAACCCTGATCGTTTTACGCGCATCGTGCTCGCCAATGGCGCGCTGCCAGAGGGCGCGAGTATGGGGCCTGGATTTGAGGGCTGGAACCGGATGGCGGCTGGCTTCCGAGCACCGGGCGACATGCCGGTCGGTCAGATGGTCGGTCGGCAGCACGGGCCCGATGTGGTCGCCGGATACGATGCGCCCTTTCCCGACAAGAGCTACAAGGCCGGACCCCTGATCATGCCGGCTCTCGTTCCGGTCACGCCGGAGGATCCCGCGGTTACCGCAAATCAGCGCGCCTGGGAGGTTTTCAAGACCTGGCGCAAGCCCTTCCTCACGGCGTTCTCGGACGGGGACCCGGTGACACGCGGACAGGAAAAGAAATTCCTCGACCTGGTTCCAGGGGCGAAGGACCAGAAACACATCACCATCAAGGGCGCCGGCCACTTCCTGCAAGAAGACAAGGGAGACGAGCTGGCGGCGGTGGTGATCCAGTTCATCAAGGACAATCCGTAGAGCGTGATGTCGGGCGTCAGCGCCGTTGAGACGGGCGGGGGTGTCTTGCCGCGAACAAATTGCTGGCGGTCCCTTTGCAGCGAGCAACCAGAATTCCCGGGTCTCAGCGGAACGCGATCTCTTTCCGCTTGAGGCCTTTGGCCTCCAGCGCTGTCGCGATGATGTGGCGGTGGCATTTCTTCTCGTCGCCACAGAAGCAGAGCAGGGCCGTCGCGGATGTGCGGCAGAGGTCTTCGGCTTCGAGGAGGGCGAGTTGGGCGTCGGGCTCGCTGAAGCGCGCCATGTAGATGCGGCGCAAGTCCTAGCGTGCGCCGCCTTTCGGCCAGAACGACCAGTGCGTGTTGGGCGGAACAGTCGGGCGATAGGGCGCGAGGTTGCCGGACTCCAGCATGGCGGCGAGCTGGCGGAAGGCCTGGGAGTTGCTTGCGATCTTTCCGCCCGCGAGATCGGGGTGGTTCCATTCCTCGAGCCAGAATATCTGCTGGAGGGCTGCGGGGATGTTCCGCCTGCGCTCTTCATTGGTCGTCAGCACGAGATCACGGTCATCGATCGCGACCCAGCGGCAGAGTTCGAAGACCATGACGCGCGGAGGCTGCGAGGGCGTGATGCCGGCGGTTTCGATTTCCGCGAGGGTCGGCGTGGGAAGCGTCGCGCCGCGAACGACAAGGGACGAGCCCTCGATCACGTCCTCTTCCTCGCCGATATCGAGCGAGTCGATCGGATGCACAAACGTCATCTCGTTGTGCGGATTCGCGGCGACGTACGCTGCGAACTCTTCGGGGGTCGTATAGTCGCTCGCTGTCTTCGTGCGTTCGATCGTGCTCCCGAACGTGTAGAGACATGTGTCGGGCATGCCGGCGCGTGGGTTGAAGCCGAATACTTCGATCGTCAGCGCCCAGTCTTCCGTCGAACGATAAAGCGAGAGCCGCGTTGCGGCGGGGAAGACATAGCTATTGTCGAGCACGGGGAAGCAATTCCGCCGGCACGCATCGTCAAGCACGGCGAGTATTTCTTGCGCCGTCATCATGGGGCGGGCGACTCCTGCTTGCCCAGCCGTGCGGCGAGCAGGATGTGGACCAGCGCGTGGTTGGCTTCGTGGCAGGCGTATTCGTAGGCGGGACGGGTGATGCGTTTCAGCGCGTATTCGGCGCGCCAGGGTCTTGTGTAGACCGACGGGTCCTCGACGGTGAACTGGTAGAGCAGCGTGTCGGCGCTGGTAAGGGTAAAGCGTTCGATCACCTTGCTGTCGGAGGTGAGGAAGGCGCCGCCGCTCCAGGTGATGCCCTGTTTGGCTGCTATGTTGAAGCGGTCTGTCTTGACGACCAGCGTGTCGCCTTCCCACTGGCCGCGGGACTGGCCGCTGCGCGTGCGCAGGGCGTCGGGCCGCGGCGGCGCGGAGAGGGTGACGATGCGGGAGGGCTCCATGTCCTCCATCATCAGCACGACTGCATCGCGCGTCTGCACGAACTGTAGCGGGATCATCAGGAAGGACGAGGTGAGGGGCGCGTTGACCACGCCTTCCATGCAGCGTTCGGGCGGCGGGCGGTCCTCCGGATTGTCGAAGCCTTCCTCCCCACCGTTAAGCGCGGCCTTCGCGAGCGCGGTGAGGGGCAGCCGGCCGTCAGCGGGTTCGACAACCTGGGACGAACGGAGCTCGCCATTCATGCTGAGCAGGGCGGGCACAACGGTATTGCTGTCGAACTCGGGATCGTAGACCTCGCCTTCGTCCCGCTGTTCCATCAGCCTTGCGATGAGGCTGGCGGCGTTCTCGGGCGCAACGGTGAGACCGGTGACGCCCTTGGACCGCTGCATCGGCGTGATGAAGCCGGTGAACCAGTAGCCGTGGAGATCCGGCCGTCCGTCGCTCGTGCGGGGGATCAGCGCGGGCTGAGCGAGGGCTGGGGCCACTGCGAGCGTGGCTGCAAGACAAGCGACAAGCACGCGCATGTATACTCCCCCTCCTGACCCGCCCTCAGGGAGCATGCGTGGCGCCGCCGATCAAGCGCATGCCCCTACTGGACGCACTCCGGACTGATGCCCTGCACGTAGTTGGGGATGACGTCGATCTGCTGCGCGGTCTCCGACCCGAGAAAGCCGGTCAGGCGCTCATAGCCGACGTCGATCGGATATTGCCTGAGATACCATGACGCCACGGGCGCGTAGGACCAGTGCCACTTTTCCTCTTCATAGCCGGTGGGACGCGCGCCTTCGCCCTTCTTGGAGGTGTAGACTTGGCAGAAGCCGTAATTGGCGGCGTGGTTGACCAGCCAGTCATAGATGCGGCGGCCATCCTTGTTGTTTGTGAAGTAGCTGTTCTCGAGGCTGTTGAAGTCGAAGTCGGTGCCCCAGTGGTGGCGCGAGGTGCCGGGCATGGACGAGTATTGGAGGATCTTCAGCGCGCGGGCTGCTGGGTCGGCGATGGAAGTGTTGAGCTTCTTGCCGCCGACCAGCGTCTTGCCGGTCCATTTGTCTTCCCAGATTTTCTTCTGGTCGCCGAACGAGCGGAAGGCGGAAACGATCTTCAGCTTGTAGCCGTTTTGCTCGGCATCCTCCGCCATGCGCACGAAGGCGTCGACCGCGTCCTTGTGGCCCCAGACGCGGCTTCCGCCGATGTATTTTTCGGGGATGCGCGCGAATTTCGGATCGCTGGCGGGATCCACGTCGCCGATCAGGTATTTGAGCGCGACATGGGATGGGGCGGGTTCGACCGGCGCTTCGGGGGTGGGCTCTTCGGCGGCGGGGGCCGGCTCGGCGGTGATGTCGAGCGGCGGCGGCTGGGTTTCACCCGGGCCGGAGGTGAGGCCTGCCGTGGATGGCGTCACCATCGCGGAACCGGCGTTGGGATCGGAGGGCGCGGCGCTGCAGGCTGCCAGCAGCGCAAATAGTGAGAGGGACGCTGTAACGCGGATCATCACGGTCTCCGTCAGCCCCCGACGAGTCAAACCACGCGCGGGGCTTTGCGCCAAGCTCGGTTGCGCCGTTTAAGGAATGATTGCGCAGTGGGAATGAGTTCGGCCGGGCGGGGGCGGCCCGCGGTTCAGTTCTTGAACTTGGCCTCGCGCGGCCGCATCAGGCCTTCCTGCGTCACGGAAGCGACCAGCTTGCCTTCTTCCGTGAAGATCTCGCCGCGGTTGAAGCCGCGGGCGCCGGAAGCCGAGGGGGAATCCATCGCGTAGAGAAGCCAGTTCGAGATATCGAACGGCTCATGAAACCACATCGAGTGGTCGAGGCTCGCCATCTGCACGCCGCCGGTGAACCAGTTGACGCCGTGCGGCTTGGTGGCGGTGTCCAGGATGCCCATGTCGGAGGCGTAGGCGAGCAGGCATTGCTGCAGGGCGAAATTGTTCGGATCGACCGCGCCGCGCACGCGCATCCACATCTGCTTCTTCGCTTCCGTCTTGGCGGGCGAGATCATCTGGCGCGGATCGACGGGCTTGAGTTCGATGGGGCGCGGGCGGGCGAACTGCTTCTGGAACTCCTTCGGGATATGGTCCTTCGCTATCGCGCGGAGCTCGTCTTCGGATTTGAGCTCGGCTGGCATCTTCACGGCAGGCATCGCTGACTGGTGCACGAAGCCTTCCTCGGGGACCTGGAAGGAGGCGGCGAGGTTGAAGATCTGCTCACCGTGCTGGACGGCGGTGACGCGGCGGGTGGTGAAGCTCTTGCCGTCGCGGGCGCGGTCGACCTCGTAGAGGATCGGCACGGTCGGATCGCCCGGGCGGATGAAGTAGGCGTGCAGGGAGTGGCAGACGCGGTTCTCGACCGTGCGGTAGGCGGCGACCAGCGCCTGCGCGATCACCTGGCCGCCGAACACGCGCTTCACGCCATCGTCGGGCGACTGGCCGCGGAACAGGTTCATCTCGATCCGCTCAAGGTCGAGCAGGGAGACAAGCTCTGCAACGGGGTCGGCGGCGGAGGGGGCGTCGGTCATGGTCGATATCCCACGGGAGGCGAGGAAGGGGAGGTGGTGAGCGAGGATGGCCGGTCTTTCGCCGGCCCAGCCGAAACAGTCGCGGCGGCAGGTATAAACCTGCCGCCGCGGTTTTGCGAACACCCATCGAAAAGGGCTGGATCGCGTGGTTCTCAGGGCGTGCAGTCGCCCAGCCGCTCCATCTTGATGGTGGTGACCGACGGGTTGGTCATTCCCGGAGGGGCCGGGTCCATCGAAGAGTTGATCTCCATCGTGTAGGCGGAGGTGAACTCGCCGACCACCTTCATGTCGGACGTGATGGTCGTGTCGCCCATCTTGCAGACCGAGTGGCCGGTCATGCCGCCAGCGGTGGCGATGTAGGTGTTCTCGGAGCAGTTGACGCCGGCCGACTGCTGGATGGCCTGCGCTTCCTCCATGCTCATCTGCTTGTCGTAGCAGATTTCCATCGGCGGCATGGTCATCCCGGCGGAGGTTGTGGTCGAGCGCCACTTGCCGGCCGAGGGGCCGGTGAGGGCGGCGGCCATGGCGGGCTCTGACGCGGCTGTCGGACCGGCAGGAGCTTCGCCTGCGGCGGGTGTCTCGGCGGTGGGAGCGGTCTCCGCGCCGCCACAGGCCGTCAGAAGCAGCGCCGCAGTCGCCGCTGCGATGGCGAATTTCATGGAAGTCTCCCTTGATTCCTGCTGGGCAAGCTAGCGCGGGGCGCGGCCAAGGCTACTGAAGATGCTGTCACGCGTCCGGCTTTGCGTGCACCGTGCTTGCGCCGGTCGGGGGCGGTGGGGTATCCGGGCGGCCACTCCACCCGCTTTCGAGAGACCGACCATGGCCGGGCACAGCAAATGGGCCAACATCCAGCACCGCAAGGGCAAGGCCGACAAGGCCAAGGCCAAGCTGTTCTCCAAGCTGGCGAAGGAGATCACCGTCGCGGCCAAGAGCGGCATGGCGGATGTGAACTTCAATCCGCGCCTGCGCCTTGCGGTCAACAACGCCAAGGCGGCGTCGATGCCGAAGGACAACATCCAGCGCGCGATCGACAAGGGCGCGGGCGGCGACGCCGCGAACTATGAGGCTATCCGCTATGAGGGCTTTGCGCCCGGCGGCGTCGGCCTGATCGTGGAGTGCTCGACCGACAACAAGAACCGCGCGGCCACAGACGTGCGCACGGCCTTCACCCACCATGGCGGCAATCTCGGCCAGACGGGCGCGGTGTCGTCGGGCTTCGAGCATGTCGGCGAGATCATCTATCCGCTGGGCGCAGGCTCGGAAGATGCGATCATGGAAGCGGCGCTCGATGCTGGCGCGTCCGACGTGTCGAGCGACGAAGAAGGCCACTACATCTACACGGCGCGCGCAGATCTTGCCGAGGTAGCCTCGGCGCTCGAAGGCAAGATCAAGGTAGCGGCGACATCGACTGCCCTGATCTGGAAGCCGGTCAACACGGTGCAGGTAGAAGGCGACAACGCCGACAAGCTGATGAAGATGCTCGAAGAGCTCGAGGATTGCGACGACGTGCAGAACGTCTACGGCAACTACGAGATCAGCGAAGCAGAGATGGCGCGGTTGGCTGGGTAGCCGGCCACGCGCTATTGCGGCGGAGCCGCCGGATAGTCGGGCGACTTGTAGATTCCCATGCTCGGCAGGTCCGGCTTGAACGCCACATGACATGCATTGCACGATGCAACCAGGCGATCGCCTGCGGCGGTGAGCTGATCGATATTGCGCGCCTTGACCGCCGACAGCGCATCCATGCCGGCATTGCTCATCTCGTCCGCCATGCGGATCCATTCGGTGTCGGCGACCCAGTCGGCGTCGTTGGGCCCGGTTCCCGCAAGCTGTATCGTCTTGCCTGAAATTGCGGCCTGATAGGCGTGGTGTTCCGCCTCGCGCCACCCAGCGTCTGTGGTCGGAGGATTGTAAGCGTCGAGCCAGATTGGCTCGGAGGCATGGTCGACGAGCGCGACCATGACTGCGTTGATGCTGACCGGCAGGCTGATCTCTCGGCTTACCTTCACCGGTTCTGGCGCCGGGGCCGCCGGAGCGTTTGCCGTTTCCGAGGGGGTGCATGCGGCAAGTGACGCCGCCGCGAAGAGGGCTGATCCAAACAGACGGAACGCATGCATGGTCGTCTCCCGAGATTTACGTTGATCGGCCGACCATCGCGCGTCACCGGGCGCCGAACTTGATCGCGATCAATCGGTAAGCCCGGACGTCCGAGCTTTCACGAGTTCCGTCAGCGTCCCTTAACCGCTTCGCCCGAAGCTCGTTGCATGAGCGGGAGCGGTGTCAGCAGGGATATGTCCGGGCCGGACCTGGTCATGGTTCACCAGACCTCCGGTCGTCGTGATGTCCGGATGTATGGCTTGCTCGGCGTAGGACTGGTGTTCGTCTATGCTGGCGCGACGATCGATCCGGCGACGAATTGCAGCTCGGGTGGCGAGTGCGCCCCATGGCTCGTGCCGGTGGCCTTCTGGATGGGCGTCCTTGCGACGCTCGGTGGCGCGGCGGCGCTGCTGCGCAATCCCCGGCGCGGCAGTCGCATCAACCAGCGGACAGGCGAGCTGATGTGGTGGGACGAGACGCACTCACCGGACGTACGCAGCCTTAAGCTGGCGGATGTGGCCGTCATCCGGACCGACACAAGCACGGACACGTCGACGGTGATGTTGTTCGATCGACAAGGCGAGCTGATGCCGTACGCCGGCGCCGATGTGACACCCTGGCCCTATCCAAAGTGGGCTCATGGCGTCGCGAAGCTGTACCCGCACATCCGTGTGGAAGCCGACTGACCGGCGGCGTGGCTATGTGGAGGCGTGCTGGGCCGGCTCGCGCACCGCAGCGATTTGCAGCCGCCCGCCAAGCCTGGTGCCGCTGAGCGCCCTCACAAAACGCGCGTCATAAAGACCTGCGCCGGCAAGGAAGCGCACCGCTTTTGCCTCAAGGTCCCTCGCGCGCCTTGCCTCCGCATCATCGCGTGTCCGCACATCCCGGATCGCTGCGAGCAGCTGCGCCATTGCGCCGGCAGCGGAAACGGCCTGCACCTCGGCAAGCCGGTCACGCGCTTCGTCTGCAGCGATGATCAGTTCGTCCGAGATCGCTTCCAGCTGCGCCATCAGGTCGGGCGAGCGGCCAAGGCGCGCCTCGTCCATCAGGCGGGCGACATGGTCGATGAACCCCTCGATCCGGACGATGGCGGCGGCGCAGGCGGCGGCGGGGCAGAACTCGATCGGGTCGGCAGTCATCGTTTCCATGGGCGCGTCCTCCTCCGCCGGTATGCCGCTGACAGCTGCTTTTAGCAGCTCCCGGCGGCTGAGAGGAACGATTGGGCGCGAAAGGTTAACGAGGTCTTAAAACAGGTCGCGGAGGCCCGTTCTGAAAGGCTTGTCTTGTGGATGGACGAGGCGTTCCGGCTTCAGCCCGGCAGCTTGCCGGACTTCCAGAGCTCTTGCAGGTGCTGGAGGATGATGTTCCGCGCGACCTCAGCCCGATTGGATCCATAGAGACCGGAATCCACCAGTATTTCAAGGCGTTCAGCCGCCTTTTCGGGCAGCACGACGGTGAAGGGTTTGGTCCCCTGGGTGGCGGGCGGCTTGGCCATGCATTGCTATTGCAATGCCTTGGCAATGCCTGCAAGGTGATTCTCGCTACAAGCGTCGGGGGGCCTCCGACAGCTGCCAATGGAATCTCTCATGTCCAAAACAGCAAACCGCCAGCCGCTGACTGTCAGGCTCGATCCTGAGTCAAAGAAGCTGTTCGCTGAAGAAGCGGAAAAATGCGGCCTCGAGGCCGGGGTCGCGGCGCGGCAGATCCTCGAACTCTACGTCCAGCGCCTCCGCGAGAGCGGCGACTACATCCAGACCCTGTCGGATTTCTCGCAAGCGCTGAAGACGCGGACGGCTTAGGCCGCGCCGAGCTTCCTTCTGTGACCACGACCACATAGGAAGGCGCTCGCCTGCGGAGCCCTCCATGAAACTTCTCGACTCGATTTCATTTCCCGGCTCGAAGCTGGGCGGGGGAATGAAGACCGGTACAGGCGATGATCGCTACGCCTTCGACGAGGCGGCGGGTTGGGCGTGTGTGGTCGACGGTGCGACGGATGTGGGGCCGGTGCGTATCTTCGCGGCGGCTGAATCGGATGCGGCGCGCTATGCCGAGATCTTCGCCGAGACCATCGTCAGGCATCCGGCAGATGCGCGTGAGATTCCACAGGCATGGTTTGCCCGTCTGCTCCCGCGGCTGCGTGCGGCAATCGAGCGTGAGGTGAAGATACCCCTCAAGGATGCGCCGCTGGCGAGTTATCCCACCGCTGCTGCGACCTGGGTTCGCCATCGCAAGGGCAGGCTTGAAGGCGCGACCTTGGGCGATTCAATCGCGATCGTGAAATCGCCTGACGGCGCGGTCACCGTGTTCGGCGAGGCCGGCAAGGCTGCGGACGAGCAGGGACGCGCAAAGACCGTGATGGCGATGACGCCCGAGGACCAGCTGAAATGGCTTCAGGACGTGCGGGCGATCCACAACACGCGCAACGGCTACTGGGTGTTCGGCGTGCAGCCGGAGGCGGCCGAGCACATCGTGCACCAGAGCTGCGATGCGCCGGCGGGCACGAAGGCGCTGGTGATGTCAGACGGGTTCTACCGACTGGTGTCGCCCTATGGGCGGTACACGGATGAGGGTCTGATCGATGCGGCGCTGGATCGCGGCCTTGGCGCGCTGATGCGCGAGCTGCGCGAGATGGAAGCCTCGCCCGAGGATGACGCCAGGATCGGGCGCTTCAAGACGAGCGATGATGCGACGGCATTGCTCGTCGAGTTCTAGGAAACCAGATTGTCCGGGTACAGCACCGCGGACGCGTCAGCCGGCGTTCCCGGGCTGGTCCAGAACCAGAAGAGACGCCCGTTCTTCGCCAGGACAGAGATATGGCCGCCATCGATGCAGGCGCCCTGGGTGATCTCTTCGCGGAACACGGTTTCGTTCGGCGCAGCGGTGACGCGATGAAGCACTGACTTGCAGCCAAGCTGGGGGTAGGCGATCTCGGCGGCGCCCGCCGCTGTGATGGAGAGCTGGATTGTCCAGCTCGACTGAACACCCTCGGGTCCAACCTGCAGGCCCGTGCCGTGCCAGTCACCCGCGATGGCATGCGCGCGTTGAGCCTGTGCAGGCGCGGACATGGCGAGCGCCAAGCAGGACATCAGCAATAACGCGCGCATTGGCCACCTCCCCATTACCAGGCGAGGCTGGTCGCGGTTCGTGTCGGAATTTGGCCGAAGCGGAAGCGGGCTGCTGGCGGGGCTGCGTTACTCGTCCCCGCCCACCACGGCCTCGCCGCCCTTCATGACGAAGACAGGCTTTTCCAGCAGCGTCACGTCGCGCGTGGGATCGCCCATGACGCCGACGAGGTCGCCGAACGCGCCCTTCGCCACGACGCCGACCTTGCCCTTCTTGCCGAGCGCGTCTGCGGCGTTGATCGTGGCGGTCTGGATCGCCTGCAGGGGCGTTGCGCCATAGCGCACCATCACCCCGAACTGCTTTGCATTGTCGCCGTGCGGATAGACGCCGCTGTCGGTGCCGTAGACCATCTTCACGCCGGCCGCGAGCGCGCGATTGAAACCCTGGCGCTGGACTTCCGCCACTTCGCGGTCCTTGCGGAGGTTGTCTTCCATCACGCCGTTATTCGGGCCTTCGCTCTGGGTGTAGTCCGTGTTGTAAATGTCCATCGACAGGAACGTGCCCATCTTCTTCGCGGCTGCGATGCCTTCGTCGTCGATCAGGCTGGCGTGTTCGATCGTGTCGATGCCTGCGAGCGCTGCATCGCGGATGCCGGTGGCGCCGTGGGCGTGGGCGGCGACTTTCAGGCCCCACATGTGGGCTTCCTCGGCTATGGCTTTCATCTCTGCGAGCGTCAGCTGCTGCTGGCCCGGCTCGGTGTTGTGCGAGAAGACGCCGCCAGTCGCGCAGATCTTGATCACCTCGGCGCCGTATTTGCGGATTTCGCGCACGCGCTTGCGGCCCTCGTCCGGGCTGTCGGCATTGTAGGGGTTCGCCATGTTGAACGAGGGCGACAGGCCGGTGATGTCACAATGGCCGCCGGTTGCGCCGAAGGATTGTCCGGCGGGCACGATGCGCGGGCCGGGGACCTTGCCCATCTCGATGGCGGCCTTGAGTGCGATATCGTCCCAATTGCCAGAGCCGACATTGCGCACCGTGGTGAAGCCTGCATCGAGCGTCGCCTTGGCGGCGGGGACCGAGATTACGGCGGCATAGGCATCGGGCAGGCCGATGCCGGTAAAGCCGCCCATGGTCGGATCGCTGTCGAGGTGTGTGTGCATGTCGATCAGGCCCGGCAGTAGGGTGACGCCCGTGAGCTCGTGGACAATCGCGGCGGATGGCACCTGCAGGCGGTCTCGCGAGCCGACCGCCGTGATGACGCCGTCCTGGATGATGATGGCGGGGTTCTGGATCATGCGGCCGGTCGAGACATCGAGCAGGCGGTCGGCCGTGACGTAGACGTTCTGCGCCATCGCAACCGGGGCGGCGGCGGCCATCAGGCCGGCCAGGACAAGCGTTCTCATCGATTCCCTCCACATGAGCCCGATTGATGCGACGCCCAGAGGTGCCCGTAAAGCACGGCTCTGGGCAATCATGAGAAAATCGCGATGTCTGCCGCTGCCTTCGCCGCTAGGATACCTGCAGGCAGAAGGCTGGAGGCCTCCATGGCAGCATCACAGGCAGACAAGGCCGCGGCATTCGCAGCGCTGCACAAGGCGCCCGGCGTGTTCGTGATTCCCAATCCGTGGGATCCGGGTTCCGCGCGGCTTCTGGCGGGTCTCGGCTTCAAGGCGCTGACCACGACCAGTGCGGGCTATGCACGCTCGATCGGGTTTCCCGATTACAATGCGGGGCGCGAGAATGTCATGGCGCACATCCGGGCGATGGCGCCGGTGATCGACGTTCCGTTGGCGGCCGATCTTGAGGATGGTTTCGGGCCGAAGCCGGAAGACTGCGCCGAGACGATCCGGCAGGGCGCCGCGGCAGGGCTCGTCGGCGGCTCGATCGAGGACTTCACCGGCGACCGGGCAAACCCGATCTACAGCATCGCGGAGGCGGCCGATCGCATCCGCGCCGCGGCAGAGGCCGCGCGAAATCTGCCGTTCAAGTTCATGCTGTGCGCCCGCGCCGAGAACTATCTCAACGGACGGCCTGATCTCGCGGACACGATCGCGCGCCTTCGGGCCTATCAGGAAGCGGGCGCCGACGTGCTGTTTGCGCCGGGCCTAAACAGGTCGGAGGAAGTGCGCGAAGTGTGCCGGTCGATCGACCGTCCGTTCAACATCGTGCGCGGTCCGCGCAAGGAACAGCTGACGGTGGAGCAGGTCGGCGCGCTTGGCGTGAAGCGCATCTCCACCGGCGGCATGATGCACGCAGTCGCCATGAGCGCGATGATCGGCGCGGCGAAGGAGATGCTTGGCCCGGGTACGTTCGAGTTCTCGAAGGCGATGCCGCACGCGGGCGAGATCGATGCGCTGCTTGGCAAGGGGGCCGTTTCATGAGCCGGCCACCATCCAGCGGTTCATTACCTGCAGCGTAATTGGATGCCGCCGCTCTCCGACTATGCTGCACTGAACATTCAGCGAGGGAAGCAAGTCATGTCGGCATTCTGGCGGGGTTGGTTGAACGTCTGGGCATGGGTCGTGATCGTCTTCGGCCTGGTGTTGGCCGGAGGCGGTCTCGACGCCACGGACACGGTCGCAGAAGCCGTCTTCGCCATCGTCGGCGGGGGCGCGCCGCTGGAGTGGACGCCGCACCTCCGCTTCAGTGTCGCGCTGATGGGCGCCGTGACGATGGGGTGGGGCGTCACCTATCTCGCGCTCTTCATGGCTGCGCACCGGCTGGGCGCGGATGCTGGTCCGGTCTGGCGTCTTGCGACAATTGGCATGATCGTCTGGTTCCTGATCGACGGCGCGCTGTCGGTCGCCACCGGTTTCTGGCTGAACGCCGTATCGAATACCGGGCTGGCGATAGGCTATCTGGTTCCGGTATTGGCGAGCGGTGCGATGAATGGCTCCGCTCCTTCGGCCGAGCCGCGGCCCTCCGCGCGAGCGAGCTAGGTGCGCTGACCCAGATTCGGGGTGGCCCACACGCGCCCGGCACGAAGCCTGCGGCTGAATGGCATGGCTAGCGCCGACGTGGAGGGGTTCCCTTCCGCCGCCGCAACAGGTCAAGTGCCGGCCATGCTGTTGTGGACATTCGAATTCACCACCGACCGGTTCCGGCCGTTCCTGCCTGAGCCGTGTCAGGTCAGCGAGGACCTCTATGGCTTCGAGCTGGCGGCCTGGCTGGCGCAGGCGCTGGCCGAGGAAGGGCTGGTGACCAGTTATCCCCACGGCGAGGAGTTCGGCTGGTTCCTCGAATATCCGACGGAGTCGGGCCAGGAGATCACCATCGGGTGCGCGAGCCATGGGCCGACCCTGGGCTATCCGACGCAATGGCGGGTCTTCGCGCGCCAACGCCGGAAGGCTTTGAAGGGCGCGGCGCCCGGCGGGCCGGACGCTGGCGTCGTGCTTCACGATGCGATCTTGTCAGTCCTCGCCGCCGAGGGCATCGAAGCGCGCAAGCTATCGTGAGCACAAATTTGTCCACCCCGACTACGGCTACCCCCTCTGCGTCCGCCCCGGTTTGCGCAAAACCCATCCTCGACGTGCGTGACCTCTCCGTGTCCTTCCAGACGCAGGACGGGCTGGTCGAGGCTGTGAAGAAGCTGTCGTTCAGCGTGGCCCCGGGGGAGTGCCTCGGCCTCGTCGGCGAGAGCGGCTCGGGCAAGAGCCAGACCGTGCTGGCCGCGATGGGCCTCACGGCGGCCAACGGCAAGGTCGAGGGATCGATCCTGTTCGACGGCGTCGAGATGAACGGGCTCGATCGCAAACAGCTCAATGAGATTCGCGGTGCGCGCATCTCGATGATCTTCCAGGACCCGCTGACGTCGCTGACGCCGCACATGACGGTCGGCGCGCAGATGGCTGAAGTGCTGGCGCGTCACAAGAAACTCAAGGGCCGCGCCGCTGATCAGCGGATCATCGAATGGCTGGAGCGCGTGCGCATCCCCGAAGCGCGCCGCAGGCTGCACCAGTTCCCGCACGAACTCTCCGGCGGCATGCGTCAGCGCGTAATGATTGCCGCCGCCATGCTGTGCGAACCGCAGGTGCTGCTCGCCGACGAGCCGACGACAGCGCTCGACGTGACGGTGCAAGCCCAGGTGCTCGACCTGATGGACGAGCTGAAGCGCGAGACCGGAGCGGGGCTCGTTCTCATCACGCACGACATGGGTGTCATCGCGCGCATGGCTGATCGCGTGGTGGTCATGCGCCATGGAGACGCCGTTGAGCGTGGCGAGGTCGACCAGGTGTTCGCGGCTCCGCAGCACGCCTACACGCGCATGTTGCTCGAAGCGATGCCGCGCATGGACCGCACCGATCGCGGCGGCCGGCCCGCCATCGGCGCGCCGCCGCCGCTTGAAACAAAGCCGATCCTTGAGGTCGAGGACCTCCATGTGACCTTTCCCGTGCACGTTCCCGGCGGATTTTTTGGAAAGCGTGTGCCGCTGCGGGCGGTGGATGGCGTGAGCTTCACGCTGCGTCCCGGCGAGACGATGGGCGTGGTCGGCGAAAGCGGCTGTGGCAAGTCCACGCTGGCGCGCGGTTTGTTGCGCCTGCTCGATCCGAGCGCGGGGTCGGTCGCCTGGCTCGGTCGCGATATCGCGAAGTCATCGCGCAAGGAGGTGCAGCCGCTGCGCCAGGAATTGCAGATCGTCTTCCAGGACCCGCTGGCGAGCCTCGATCCGCGCACGACGATCGGCCAGTCGATCTCCGAACCGTTGACCGTGTTCCGTCCCGACGTCGATGCGAAGGGCAAGGAAGCCGCTGCGCGCGAGATGATGGAGCGGATGGGCCTCGATCCGGCCATGGTGAATCGCTACCCGCACGAACTGTCCGGCGGACAGAACCAGCGCGTCGGCATTGCCCGCGCGATGATCCTGCGCCCGAAGCTCGTCGTGTGCGACGAGGCGGTGTCCGCGCTCGATGTCTCGGTGCAGGCGCAGATTCTCGACCTCCTGATCGGCCTGCAGAAGGAATTCGGGCTCGCGATGATGTTCATCAGCCATGACCTCTCGGTCGTGCGCGAGATCTGCCATCGGGTTATGGTGCTCTATCTCGGTCGCGTCGTGGAAATGGCCTCGCGGGATGAGCTGTTCGCCAACCCGCGCCATCCCTACACGCGCGCGCTGCTTTCCGCTGTGCCCTCGCCCGATCCAGTGGCGGAGCGATCCCGCGCCCGGATAAAGCTTGTCGGCGACCTGCCGTCGCCGCTCGACCCCCGCGCCAGCCTGCGTTTCATGAAATCTCGGCTGACCGACAGCCCTCCGTACTACCGCCCGCAGCTTCTCGAAGTCGCGCCCGGTCACTGGGTTGCCGAACACGATCCGGTTTGACGCCCAAACGGTACCGCCCGTTAACAATTTTCGGTGAGAACCGCTCGCACAGTCTTGACGCTGTCAGGCCTTCGTAAGATGCACTACGACGGCCAAAATAAGAGCTGGAGGACCTCCCCGCATGAAGCGCCACGTTACCCTGACCGCAATCGGTCTCGTTCTTGCCCTTGGGGCAGCAAGCTGCGCCCAGCCCGGCGACATGGCTGCCACGAATGATGTGGCGATCGCCGTGCAAGATGCGGCCCCGATGGCCGAGGTCGCCCCGCGTATCGACAATTTCCGCCTCGTCTCGGCGGACGGCTATGCCCGCGAACTCTATCGCCTCAAGGACGCCCCCGCCGTCGTGCTCGTCATGCACGCCGCGGGCTCGCCCGACACGGCTGCGGTTGCTCCGACGCTTGCAGCGCTGAAGGCCGAGTGGGCGCCGAAGGGCGTCGAGTTCATGATGTTGAACTCCAGCCCCTCCGACAAACGCGCCGCCATACTTGCGGACGCCGAGAAGAACGGCATCACGGTTCCGGTTCTCCAGGACGACCTGCAACTCGTTGGCGGCCAGATCGGCGCCTCGCGCGTGGCGCAGGCTTTCGTGGTCGACCCGAAGACGTGGAAGATCGCCTACTCCGGTCCGCTTACCGCTGACCCGATCAAGGCGCTCGTGGAAGGCAAGGCCGTCGCAGTCAAGCACGATGCGCTGAAGACGCAGGCCATTTCCTTCCCGGCCCGCTCGCTGGAAGCCAAGGCCCAGTTCGCGAAGATCTCCTACGCGAACGAGATCGCGCCGATGATCGAAGCGAAGTGCGTCGCCTGCCACCAGGAAGGCGGCATCGCGCCGTTCGGCTTCGAAAGCTACGAGAAAGTGAAGCAGTTTTCCGGCATGATCCGCGAGGCCGTGCGCACCGACCGCATGCCGCCGTGGGATCCGGATCCGCACGTGGGCAAGTTCAAGGACGACAAGTCGCTTTCGGGCCAGCAGATCACAACGCTGATCAACTGGATCGAAGCCGGCGCACCGCGCGGTGAAGGCGAAGATCGTCTCGCCAAGGCCAAGCACGTCGCTCCGGAATGGCCGCTCGGCAAGCCCGACCTGATCGTCGACATCCCGAAATACACGATCCCGGCCACCGGCTATGTCGACTACCAGTACCCGACGACGCCGAACCCGCTGAAAGAAGGCAAGTGGCTCAAGGCCGCCACGGCCAAGGTCTCGCAGCGCCAGGGCGTGCACCACATCCTCTCGGGCGTGATCCCGGAAGGCGCGACGTCGAGGGGCATGCAGGCCTGGGGCGGCGCGGTTGGCGGCTACACGGTCGGCATGGAATCCACCGTTGCTCCCAACGGCATCGGATCGTGGGTCCCGGCCGGCGGCCAGTTCGGCTACCAGATGCACTACACGCCGTTCGGCAAGGAAGCCGTCTCGGCCGAGCAGATCGGTCTCTACTTCTACAAGGACGGCGAAATGCCGGACCTGATCATGCGCGAAATGCCGCTCGTCGATCAGTTCATCGAAATCCCGGCGAATGACGGCGCGCACAAGGAAATCGCCTACTTCGATTTCCCTAAGGACGCGATCATTCACACGGCCGTGGTGCACGCACACTATCGTGGCACCTACTCGAAGCTTGAGCTGATGACGCCGGACGGCAAGCGCGAGACGATCCTCAACGTGCCGTTCTACGACTTCAACTGGCAGCGCATGTACGAGTTCGAAACGCCGATCAACGTTCCGGCCGGCTCGAAGGTCATCGCGACCTATGTATACGACAACTCGAAGCGCAACCCGGCGAACCCGAACCCGAACGAGAAGATCGTCTGGGGCGACCAGTCGTTCGAGGAAATGTTCTACACCTCGCTGCGCTATCTCTGGAAAGACGAAACCGCGAAGGATCAGAAGGACTACGACAAGCTTCTGAACCGCACGCGCCTGCTGGGCATGCTCGACGACAACATCGACGGCAAGGTCCAGATGGCCGAGCTGCGCGGCCAGTTCAAAGAGCGGATCGGCAATCCGCTGGCCTTCGGCGTCGTCGACAAGAACAAGGACGGCGGCATCGACATGACGGAGTTCGAAGCCGTGATGGGTCAGATGCGCCGTCCCGGCCAGGCTGCCCCGTCGGCTTCGGCTGCGCCCATGCCGGGCAATGGCGGGCAGTAACGCTCGTTAGCTCGCACTGATTGCAGCGCCCTGGATCGAAAGATCCGGGGCGTTTGCTTTTTGGCGCGGCGCATGACGTCGCGTTGCGGCTCCTTCGCTGCCGCTGGAAAGATTGCCTCGCGCCGCTAAGGTCCCTGACAAACAATGTGGGGAAGAAACGATGATCCGGACGCTTTGCACTGTCTCGCTGCTCGCCCTTGCCGCCTGTGGCGGGGGTGAACCTGCGGCGCCAGCCGCGCCCGCTGCATGGACAGTTTCCGAGTTCATCGGCCCATCGCCCTTCCACGGCCTGCACGGCCTTGCGGTGGAGGAGGACGGCACCATCCTCGCGGGCAGCGTGGTGGGGCAGGCGATCTACGCGGTGAACCCGGCAAGCGGCGAAGTGACGGAACGGATGGGTCCGCCCGATGGCATGGCGGACGACATCGCGTTCGGCCCCAATGGCGAGATGGCGTGGACCGGCTATCTCACCGGCAAGGTCTTCATCCAGACGAAGGGCGGCGCGCCGAAGATGATCTCGTCGGGCCTGCCGGGTTCGAACTCGCTGGCCTTCACGAAGGGCGGCAAGCTCTACTTCACGCAGGTCTTCCTAGGCGACGCGCTCTACGAAGCGGACGTCACCGGCGCGCAGCCTGCACGCCTCATCCGCAAGGATCTCGGCGGCTTCAACGGTTTCGAGGTCGGGCCGGATGGCATGCTCTATGGTCCGCTGTGGTTCAAGAACGCCATCGTGAAGATCGATCCCGCCACCGGCAAGGATACGGTCGTCGCAGCAGGCTTCCAGATTCCCGCCGCCGCCAATTTCGGGCCTGATGGAAACCTCTACGCCATCGACACCAAGACGGGCGAGGTGAAGCGCATCGACATGCAGACGAAGGCCGTCACGGTCATCGCCACGCTGGCGCCTGCGCTCGACAACCTCGCCATCGCGAAGGACGGAACGATCTACGTCTCCAACATGGCGGACGCCACGATCTACGCCGTGAACCCGGCCGACGGCGCCGTGCGCACGATCGTCAGCGGCCCGCTGGCGACGCCCACCGATCTCGTCATCACCGATGGACCTGAAGGGGAAAAGCTGCACGTCGCAGACGTCTTCGCCTACCGCGTCATCGATACGACGACTAAGCAGATCACCGATCCGCTGCGCATGTACCGCAACGAGACCGAGAACCAGCTCGGCATCGGTGCGGGCAAGTCGAAAGTGCTGATCACGTCGTGGGCCGCTGGCATGGTGCAGACGGTTGATCGCGCAACCGGTCAGGCCGAGATGCACCACGGCTTCATGGCGCCCTCGGACGCCATCGAACTGGCCGACGGCCGAATGATCGTGCTGGAGGCGGCAACCGGCAAGATCCGCCCGCTGGACGTCGGGGCAACGACCCCTCAGGTGGAAGGGCTCAACTACCCGGTGTCGATGGCGGAGGCTGCGGACGGCAAGCTCTACGTCACCGAGACCAGCGGCGCGCTCGCCAGCGTCGATCTTGCCACAGGAACGATCACGCGCGTCCTCGAAGGTCTCGCCGGTCCCGAAGGCCTCGATGTCGGCGCGGACGGCCGGGTCTATCTCGCCGAAGCTGGCGCTGGCCGCGTCATCGCGTTCGATCCGAAGGACGGCTCAAAATCCGTCATCGCGGAGGGCATCAAGATGGGCCTCCCCGCCGCCGAGGGAACATTGCCCGCCTACACGACCTCGGGTGTCGCGGTCTCAAAGAAGGATGGCTCGGTCTATGTCGCCTCCGACATCACCAACGCCATCTATCGGATCACGCCGCCCGCAAAATAGCCGCCTGCGAAAATGTCGGATTGGCCCGGTTGCCCTCGTCCTCGGGGTGACACAAGGAGAACGCCATGCGTTTCGTGATGCTGATGTACCCGGGCCCCCAGGCCGAGACCGAACAATCGCCGGTGCCTGATGGGCCCGAGGGCCAGAAGCTTCTCAACGACATGATGGCGTTCAACCAGCGCCTGGTCGACGCCGGCATGATGCTCGGCGGGGAGGGGCTGAAGCCGACGCGCCACGGCGCGCGCGTGAAGTTTGCCGGCGGCGGCAAGACCGCGGTGATCGATGGTCCCTTCACCGAGACCAAGGAAGTGCTCGGCGGCTACTGGATCATCGAGGCGAAGGACCTTGCCGACGCCATCGCCTGGGCTCGTCAGGCGCCGTGCCCGGCAGGCGAGATGATCGAGATCCGGCCCGTCTGGGCGCCGGAGGATTTCGGCCCGGAAGCCGCCGCCATCGAGCGGACCCAGATGGATCAGATGGAAGCGCAGAAGAAGGGCGGCTAGAGCAGGTCGCGGGGGATGCGGGCTCTGTGCGTGCGCGTGAAGACATCCTCCCCGCGTTCCGTGGCGCGCAGTGTTTCCACCAGCTCGAACGCGTCCGCATCAGCACGCAGCTCGTACGACGCCTCGACGGCGCAATGCCAGTCGTCGCGTGTCCATGACGAGCGCGACGTCTGCCGCCACACGCAGGAAAGCGGCTGGCCCACTAACATCTCGCATGTCTGCTCGCCGGAGGACGACAGCACGGTACCCACGCCCGCGACAGGATAGGGCGCTGGCGGCGTCGCATGGTGGAGCACGATGCGCCCATTCTCATCCGGTGCGGCAGGCGTGTAGCGCGGCGCCTCGCTCGGGCCGGACGTCTGTGCGACGCCGAAGGGCGCATGTGCTGCTTTGGGCTTTCGCACGGGCAGGGTCAGTGTCGAAACACCTGTCGGCAGTGTCAGCGTGGGCGTCTTCGGCGACGGCCACAGCATTGGCCAGAATCCTTCGGATACCGCAAGGCGCAGCCGCGATCCCGCTGCGAACCGGTGCGCAACGGCGCGAAGGTCGAGCGTCAATTCATAGCGTTTGCCCGGCTCAAGCGCCTCCGGCGCCGCCATCGAATTGCGGCGCGTGAGATTGAGGGCGCCCCACGTCACCAGCCAGCTTGTCCCGTCGGGCTTCACTTCGCAGAGGCGCACGAACACTTTCGCGACCGGCTGATCGGCCGTCACATGCAGCGCGAGGCGCGGCGCTCCCGCGAACTCGATGTCCTCGTCGAGCGGCGCGGTGTCGAACGCCGCGCACTTCCCATCGTCATGGCTCTGTTCGATCGGCAACCGGTCAAGCCATTCCGGCTTGGTCGTGCCGACAATGCCCCGATCGCGATGCACCATGTCTGCGCCGCGCTCGGCGCGGGCGCCCAGCCCCGTTGCGTTCAGATGGAAGCGCTGCGCACGCGTCCGCGCCGGCCACGCGTTTTCCGCAATCCACCTTCCCGGTATCGGTCCGCCTTGCGACGCGGTCGCTTCGGGCATGAACATCCGCAGGCGCGGCTCGTCCATGATCCCCGTTGCTTCGCCCATCAGCCAGTGACGCCACCAGCGCACCTCTTCCTGCGCCCAGTCGAGCCCCTGCGGGGCGGTGTTCGGATAGGTGTGTCCCCACGGCCCGATCATGCACTTCGCCGTCGCGCGGTGGCTCTCGAACATGCGCAGGCTGGGTTCCGAATAGGCGTCACTCCAGCCGCTGACGAAGTAGGCGGGCACGTCGATCGCGCCCGGCGTTGCGAACACCGAACCGCGTCGCCAGTAATCGTCTTCGCGCTGATGCTGCAGCCATGTTGCGAGGATGGGCGGCGCAGTCTCGAGCCGTTCCCGCCACTGGTCGCGCCAGCCTGGCCCCGAAACAGCAGGATCAGGTGGCCCCGCCATCACCTTCTTGAACAACACGCCCCACTGGAAATTGGTCATGCCGAGCGCGCCGCCGATATAGTGTGCGTCGTCGGTGTAGCGGCGGTCGCACGATCCCATCGGCATGATCGCCTTCAGGGCAGGCGGACGCCGCGCCGCCACCTGCATCGTGTTGATTCCGCCCCACGACAGGCCGCGCATGCCAACCGCGCCGCTACACCAGTCCTGCGCCGCGATCCATGCGATTGCCTGCTCGCAATCGTTCAGCTCCGCCTCGGAGTATTCATCTGTCAGCACGCCCTGCGAGTCGCCCGAGCCGCGCACGTCCAGCCGCACGAAGGCGATGCCTGCGGCCGCAAGCGTCGGGCCCCACAGGTCGTCCAACGGCCGGTAGAGGTCGCGCTTGCGATACGGCACGCACTCCAGCACCGCTGGCGCTTGGGCGGCAACGTCCGGCAGCCACAGCCGCGCCGAAAGGCTAATGCCATCGCGCATCGGGACTGGGACATGCTCGATCGCCCGGAAGGCGGCAGGCGCGGGCGGCGTCCACGGCGTTGCAACGCGTCCCGCCGCCAGCGCCGCGCCGCCGAGCAAAACCGTGCGCCGATCAAAATCGCTGGAAATCGCCGCCTCCGCGTGCCGAAGGACGATCTTGCGGCAACCTCCACCGGAATCCATCAAAATTCATCGATCCCGGTTCATCAAAAAATGCAGCCTTTCGGGGATAACCAGTCGTTCTTGGGCGAACAGGTTGGCCGCGCATGCGGGTCGTAAGCAAACATCCGGCAGAGCTGACGGACGGCGAGATCGCCGCCTGGCGCAGCTTTCTCGCGACCGATCCTGAGCTTTCCAGCCCCTACCTGACGCCCGACTGGGCCAAGCTCGTCGCCATGCATCGCGACGATGTGCGGGTTGCCGTCTACTCGGATGCGCACGGCGAGCCGCTGGGCTTCCTTCCCGTACAGCGCGGCAGTTCGTATGCGGCAATGCCTGCCGGCGGGCCGATCTGTGATTATCAGGCGCTTGTCGCGAAGCCGGGTATTTCACTCGACCTGTCTGCGGCGCCAAGGGCGCTTGCTGTGGGACGCATTGATCTGACGGCTGGCATCGCCAAAAACGCAGTAGGACAGCAACTGCTGACGTCCGATTTTGGTCATGTCGTGCGGTTTCCGGAAGGCTACGAGGCGTGGTGCGCGCAGCGACTTGCCGCTGGCACCAAGACAATCGCGAAGACGCGCAAGAAGCTCGGCAAGATGACGCGCGATCTTGGCGGCGTGGTGTCCTTCGACGCCTTCTCGACCGACGCCGCAGCCTTCGACACACTTCTGGCGTGGAAGCGTGAGCAGATGCATCGCACCGGCGTGAGGGACATCTTCGATCATGCCTGGATCGATGGCGTCGTTCGCGGGGCCTTCGCTACGCCCCCGAGCAACACTCATTTTGGCGGCGCGATGTTCGTGCTGCGGGTCAAGCAGCAACCAGCGGCTGTCCTGTTCTGCCTGCGGGCTGATCGGGCGCTGCATGCCTGGTATGTCGGGCACGACAGTCAGTGGGCGGCGTATTCGCCTGGCCTGATCGTTTTTCTGGAAGCTATTCGCGCCGCTGCCGGTGCTGGCTATTCCGAACTCGATCTCGGGCCCGGGGACTATGCGTTCAAGGAGAGTCTGGCCAACGACAGTCGCCCCGTCGGCGCGGGATTCATCGGCGGAACGGGTTTCTCTCCCGTGATAAAGGCGGCCCAGTTCCAGATGCGCGCGCTGGTTGAAAGCCTTCCCGTGGGGCGCGCAAGGCAGTGGCCCGCCAAGGCGATGCGCCGTCTCGACATCGCCCGCGGCCTTGCTGCCCCGCCCAGCCGGGCCGCCTGACCCCAGGGCCCATCCGGGCTTTAATCCTGGCCCGATACGGTATAGGCAGCCCCGACCTTCGCCCGTGAAAGGCAGCCGCTGTGACCGCCAAACCTCTATCCGACAAGCCCGCAGACGCCGCGCTACCCGTGACGCTGGCCGACATCGAGGCGGCGGCAAAGGCGATTGAAGGCCAGATCGAGCACACGCCGCTGCGCTATTCCCGCACGCTGTCGGAGATCACCGGCGCGCAGGTCTGGATCAAGTTCGAGAACCTGCAGTTCACCGCCTCGTTCAAGGAGCGCGGCGCGCTCAACAAATTGCTGTCGCTGTCGAACTCCGAGAAAGCCGCAGGCGTCATCGCCATGTCGGCCGGCAATCACGCGCAGGGCGTCGCCTATCACGCCTCGCGGCTCGGCATCCCGTCCACGATCGTGATGCCCAAGGGCACGCCCTTCGTGAAGATCGAGTACACCCGCAATTTCGGCGCGAAGGTTATTATCCACGGCGAGACGCTGGCGGATGCCGACGCGCACGCGCGCCAGCTTGAGAAAGAGCAGGGTCTTACCTTCGTTCATCCGTTCGACGACAAGCATGTCATCGCCGGGCAGGGCACGATCGGCCTCGAGATCATGGACGCGCTGCCGGATTTCGACGTGATGGTCATCCCCGTTGGCGGCGGCGGGCTCTCGTCCGGCATCGCCACCGCCATCAAGGCGCGGCGGCCCGCGACATCGATCATCGGCGTCGAGCCTGCTCTGTATCCTTCCCTGTCGGCTGAGCTGCGCGGGGAAGAGGCCAAGGTCGGCGGCGCCACGATCGCCGAAGGCATCGCGGTCAAGAAGGTTGGCAAGCTGACCGCGCAGATCCTGCGCGCGCTGATGGACAAGGTCATCCTCGTCAGCGAGGACGAGCTTGAGCGCGCGGTCACGCTCTTCGCCACTGTGGAAAAATCGGTCGCCGAGGGCGCCGGCGCTGCGGGCCTCGCGGCGCTGCTGGCCGAGCCGGCACTGTTCCGCGGGCGCAAGGTCGTGCTCGTGCTCTGCGGCGGCAATATCGACACCCGCCTGCTGGCCTCCGTACTCACCCGATCGCTGGTGCGCGAGAAGCGCATCACGTCGGTCCGCATCATCGGTAACGACCAGCCGGGCCTGCTTGCCAAGGTCAGCACCGTGATCGGCGAAAGCGGCGGCAACATCATCGAGGTGTTCCACAACCGCATGGCGCTGGACGTCCCCGCCAAGGGCGCGGAATTCGACATCACCATCGAGACCCGCGACGCCCTGCATACACAGGATATCATCGACGCGCTGACCGAGGCCGGCTTCCCGCCTCGCACGGCGTAAAAGCCTGACAGCAACGTCAATCTGCGCCCCTCGCACTGCCCGCGAAGCAGTGCTAACAGGCGGACGATGACCTTGGAGATCCGCATGAAACGTCTGGTGCTGGCGGTAGCGGCCGCGCTCGCCCTTTCGGCCTGCTCGCCCGCAGCTGTCGACCCCGCCGACCCGTGGGCGGCGCTGGATCCGTGGAACCACACCCGCGCCGACGTCCAGAAACTGCCCTCCGGCGTCGAGTATGTCTTGATTCGCAAGGGCGACGGCAAAGGCCCCAATCCGGGCCCGCGCGACCAGGTCCAGGTGAACTATGAAGGCCGCCTCGCCAAGAACGGCCAGGTGTTTGATTCGTCCTACGAGGGCGGTGAGCCGATCGAGTTCCGCCTCAATGGCGTGATCCCGGGCTGGACCGACGGCATCCAGAAGATGCAGGCGGGCGACATGTTCATGTTCTGGATCCCGTCCGACCAGGCTTATGGCGAGCGCGGCTCGCCGCCGCAGATCGAGCCGAATTCCGACCTGATGTTCAAGGTCGAGCTGCTCAATGTGACGCCGGACCCGTGGAACAAGGTCTCGCCCTGGCCGACTGATTCTTCCGAGATCGTTCGCCGCCCATCGGGCCTTGAATATCTCGTCGTGACGCAAGGCCCGGGCGATGGCGCCTCACCCACCGACGCGGATGAGGTCGCTGTCCATTTCGAGGGCCGACTTGAAGGCGTCAAGGCGGAAGAGGGCGAGACGCCTGAAGAGCTGCGTGTGCGCTCGATCGTTGCGTCCACATACGAGGAAGGGCAGCCGAAATTCTTCCCGGTGAAAGACCTCGTCCCGGGCTGGAGCGAAGCCATCAAGCAGATGCGCCGCGGCGACCGCTGGATGGTGCGCATGCCTGCGCAGCTGCTCTATCAGGGCGAAGGCGATGGACGCATCCCGGCCGACGCCACCGTGATCTACGAGCTCGAACTTCTCGATTTCGGCTCCGGCGGCCCGCCTGTTCCGCCGACCTGATCCAGACTACGCGCCAACCACGCCCATCCCGCGCCCCACCGCCGGCCGGACGCGCAGCCGCTCCGCCCACGCCGCCGTCAGGGGATATCTCGCCAGCGTAGCCGTATCCCGCACAACGAGCGGGTACATCGCCATGTCGATCACGGTGTAGACGTCCATCAGGAAGTCGCGCGTCGCCAGCTGCGCTTCGATGTCGTCCAGCCCGAGCGGCGTCTTCGCCAGCCACGGCGCCGCCGCTGCGACATCCGGCAGGAACCTACCGGTCTTGCGCGCCAACGCGATCAGGATGTTGTTGTGTCCTGGCATCCGCGCCTGGCCCAGCACGGTCACAGGTACGGGCGCACGGCCCGGGGCCAGCTTGTAGTCGAGCATCATCTCTTCGAGCGCGATGCCGACTGCCTGCGTGTCAGGCCCTGTTCCCGCATGAAATAGGATCATGGGCAGCGGCATAAGCCTTGCGCCGGGATTGTCCATCGCTAGCCTCGCGCCATGGCATCCCTTTCCCGCGTCCAAGAGATTCTCCACCGCCTCTGCGCCTTCGACACGACATCGCGCGACAGCAACTTGCCGCTGATCGAATGGGTCGAGGACTTCCTGCGCCCGCTTGGCGCCGAGATTGTCCGCGTGCCGAGTGAGGATGGGCTGAAGGCAAATCTCTGGGCGCGTCTCGGCCCTGATGCGCCCGGCGGCATCGTCCTCTCCGGCCACACTGATGTCGTGCCGGTCGATGGCCAGCCCTGGGTCACCGATCCGTTCGACATGATCGAGACTGGCGGCAAATGGTATGCGCGCGGCACCACAGACATGAAGGGGTTCATCGCCCTGTCGCTGGCCCATGCCGAGACGATCTCGAAACTGCCGCTGAAGAAGCCTGTCCACTTCGCGTTCAGCTATGACGAGGAGATCGGTTGCGCCGGCGTCGAGCCGATGATCGCGGAGATCGGGCGGCGCGGCGCTGCGCCCGCTGTCGTCTGGGTCGGAGAACCTACGCTCTGGGGCGTGCTGTCCGCGCACAAGGGCATCCGCGACTACGAAGTGCGCATCACCGGCAAGGCCGCGCACTCGTCCGATCCGCGCATGGGCGCCTCCGCCATTCACGAGGCGATCGACCTGCTCGGCACGTTGCGCCGCATCGCGCGCGAGCAGGAGGACAATGCGCCGAAGGGCTCCGAATTCGATCCGTCATGGACGACGATCACCGTCGGTGAGATCGGCGGCGGCACCGCGCCCAACATCCTCGCCCGCGAATGCCGCTTCGTCTTCGACGTGCGCACCGTGCCGGGCAACAACCCTGACGCGATGCTCCAGCCCTTCTTCGATCACGTCGCCCGCGTGCACGAGACGCTCGTAAAGCTTGGCCCCGAATGCGGCGTCATCGTCGACAAGCGCGCCGACGCCCCGCCGCTGCAACTGCATCGCGACAGCGCCGCCGAAGCCTTCATGCGCGCCCTCACCGGCGACAATCAGGTGCGCGTGGCCGCTTTCGCGACAGAGGCAGGCCAGTTCCAGAAAGCCGGCTTCCCCGCAGTCATCTGTGGCCCCGGCTCAGTCGAGCAGGCGCACCAGCCGAACGAGTTCGTCGCGGTGTCGGAGATCGAGAAGGGCCTGCAGGTGTTTGCGCGCTTTACCGAGATGCTGCGCACGTAGCGCGGGCTCAATGCTCGTGCAGCAACCTCAGCCTTCACCCTCAACGTACGGCTCAACCTTGCCCTTGAGCAGCAACGTCATCGGCTGGCCCTTGCGGTCGAGCGCTGCGCCCGCAACCACGCGCACCCAGCCCTCGCTGACGCAGTATTCCCAGACATTGGTCTTTTCCGCGCCGTTGAAGCGGATGCCGATGCCGCGCTCCAGCAGCTCCTTGTCGTGGTAAGGGCTCTTGGGGTCCTGGCTTAGGCGGTCGGGCATTGTCGTGGTCATGGCAAATCCTCTGTCGAGGACGCATTTGCCCCAGCTTCCGCCCGATGGCTAGACCAATGAAGGTCAGACAGGCTCGCGCCCCCACGCGATGAACGGCCCGTTCCGGAAGCCCTCCGCGCCCTTGCCATAGGTGAAGTTCGCGCCGTCGGGGCGTATCGTGCGACCGCCTGCAGCGTGCAGCACGGCATGGCCCGCCGCCGTGTCCCACTCCATCGTCGGGCCCCAGCGCGGATAGACGTCCGCCTTGCCCGCTGCCACCCAGCAGAATTTCAGCGACGAACCGATGCCGATCTGCTGTGCGATCTTTCGCTCCGCCAGAAACGCCTTCGTCCGGTCGTCGAGATGCGAGGAGGATGTGATCGCCGTCAGCCCCTCCGCCGGATAGTCGCGCGTCGTGATCGTCTCGCCGCCGCGCACGATGGCGCCGGGCGCAAAGTCGGTGATCAGCGTGGCGCTTGCGCCGCCGATATACATCTCCCGCCGCGCCGGTGCGAACACCGCGCCCGCCACCGGGGCGCCGCTGCAGATCAGCGCGATGTTCACCGTGAAGTCGCCCTTGCGCTGGATGAACTCCTTCGTCCCGTCCACGGGATCGACCAGCAGGAATACCTCGCCGATCGTCTCGCCCACGCCCTCGCGCGCGGCGCGCTCTTCGGCCAGGACGGGCACGCCTGGCAGCTCCGCATCCAGCCTCGCGAGGATCACTTCCTCGGCCCGCTCATCTGCATCGGAGACAGGGCTGTAGTCCGCCTTGGTGCGATGCTCGAAGTCGCTGTTGTAGACCTCCATCACCCGGACGCCCGCATCGGACGCGATGCTCGCGAACATGTGCGCAAGCTCGTCGCGCTCCTTGTCGGTCGGACGGGGCAGGGTGAAGGCCATTGCTTGGTCCTGTATCAACAGCAGCGAGCCATCGCGGTTCGGCTGCAGTCTGTCAATCAAGGCAGCCCGTCATCCTTCGTCCCCGGCTGGCCCAGCTCCAGCCCGGCAAAGTCGAACAGTTCGCCATCCACCATGTGGGACGGCCGCACGTGGCTCATCGCGCGCGCCATGATCTGGCGACGGCCCGGATTGCGCTTCTCCCAGTCATCCAGCAGCGACTTGATCTGCATCCGCTGCAGCCCGTCCTGCGATCCACACAGATTGCACGGGATGATCGGATACTGCATCAGCGCCGCGAACTTCCGGATGTCGTCCTCGGCGCAACCTATGAGAGGCCGCAGCACGAAGAGATCCCCCGCATCATTCACCAGCTTCGGCGGCATCGCCGCCATGCGCCCACCGAACAGGAAGTTCAGCATGAAGGTCTCGAGCGCATCGTCACGGTGATGCCCCAGCACAACCGCCTCGCATCCCTCCTCGCGCGCCACCCGATAGAGAATGCCCCGCCGCATGCGTGAGCACAGCGAGCAATACGTGTTCGCCGCCGGCACTTTCTCGGTCACCACCGAATACGTGTCCTGCTCGATGATGCGGTACGGCATGCCGATCTTCGCGAAATAGGCAGGCAGGATGTCCTTGTCGAAGCCCGGTTGCCCCTGGTCGAGATTGCACGCCAGCAGGTCCACCGGCAGCGCGCCCTGCCATTGCAGGTCAAGCAGCACCGACAGCAACGTATAGCTGTCTTTGCCCCCCGACAGGCAGACCAGCCATCGCGGCCGCCGTCCCTCCGGCGCCATGCCATAGGCGCGGATGGCCTCCTGCGTCTGGCGCACCAGCCGCTTGCGCAGCTTACGAAAGCTCACGCTCTGCGGTGCTGCCGCAAAGACCGGATGGAGGGCCGAAAAGCCCTCATCCGGTTCTTCGGATACAAGGTTCAAGTTGTCGGCCATCGGCTCATGCTGCTGGGCCGCCGTTGATACCTGCCGCCTCGAAAACAGCAATGTTGGCAAAACGGGCAAAAACTCCGGGCTATCCCTGATTAAGCTGGCAACTCAAAGTTAACAAACTGGGGTCAGAATTTAACCCTAGCCGGTTGCGGTCCTCGGACCCGTACTCTGCCAGACCGGCCTATGGGGAGAGTTGGGATGCCTAGATCACACGATCGGGTTCGGGCGCTTCTGATAGCTTCGGGAGAGGCCGTACGCGCTGCATTCAAGGCCGCCGAATCCAAACACATCGAGGCCGTCCTGCATCCGCTGCGCCAACCAACGGACCTGCCGGAAACGGCGTCTGGCTTCGACGTGGTTCTGATCGACGTGGATAACGCGACGGATTTGCAGCTAGTGCGCGAGATGTCCGCACTTCCGGACGCTCCTGCCGTCATCGCCATTGCGAGCCGGGGTTTTTCAGGAAAGCCCCTGGAGTATGTGCTGGTGATGGCGGAAGTCCGCGGCGCGTCTGCGACTTTGGCCGGCGCAGTCGACACAGTCGAGTTAAGGCACGCCATCCAGGCGGCCGCGTCGCGACGGCAGTCCTCAGCCGGGCCGGCGCGCAGAATCGCCTGATCAGGCCGCCTGCAGCAGGCCCTTTTCCTCGAGCAGCTGTTTCAGCTCGCCTGACTGGAACATCTCCTTGGTGATGTCGCAGCCGCCGAGGAACTCGCCCTTCACATAGAGCTGGGGAATGGTCGGCCAGTTGGAGAAGTCCTTGATGCCCTGGCGCAGGTCGGCATCCTCCAGGATGTTGGCTGTCTCGTAGCGGACGCCGAGGTGATCCAGGATAGAGATCACGGTCGCCGAGAAGCCGCACTGCGGGAAGGTCGGCGTCCCCTTCATGAAGAGAAACACCGGGCTGGCGTCGATCAGGCCCTGGATGCGTGCGTTGACGTCGCTCATGGCGAAAACCCCGGAAAGCTGGCTGTACAGGCTTCAGCTAAGGCCGGATCAGCCGCTAATCAAGCCGCCGCCACCGCAGTTGTTCACAGCCCAGGCATTCTCTTCCAGGTGCGTGATCTTGCTCGTTGTCGTGATGACGCGGTGCGCGCCGCCCTCGTTGAGGGCCCAGCAGAGCGACTCCCCGTGTGTCATGGGCGTCGCAGCCCTGTCAGGGCTCCAGCCCATCACCGCGCGGGCCAGCCGCCAGGTCGTCCCCGCGCTGACCGGCAGGGGAAAGCGCGGATTGGCCGTCGTCATGACCTCGATGCCGACCAGCTCCCCGGCCGCGCGCAGGCGGTACAGCCGTTCCTTGGCAGCGCTTTTCAGCCCCGCATGGACCGGCGCCATGAAATGCGTGAACTCGCCCGTGCGCATTGCCGCTTCCAGCTCAGCCCCGCGTCCGCAGACGCCGACCGAGACCACGCGCCCTTCGCGCCGCAGGTCGGCCAGCATACGCAGCAACTTGTCGGTCAGCTCGCTCTCCGCCGGTCCGTGCAGGTAGAGACAATCGATCCGCGCCCGCCGCAGTCGCTTCAGCGACCCGTCGACCGAGCGGCGCACCGCGTCCGGCGTGAAATCCCGGTCTCGGCGCTTGATGCCAGACGCCTGCAGCCCAACCTTGGTCGTCACGATCGGATCGTAGGGCGGCAACCGCGCCAGAGCCTCTCCCAGCCGCCGCTCCGCTTCCCCTGCGCCATAGGATGGACCCGTGTCGAACATTCGGATGCCGAGCGCATAGGCGTGCATGATCATCTGCACGGTCGCCTCGGGCCGGATCAGCGCAGTTCCATGCGGCCCGCTCACCCCGAAGCCGAGGCGACGCGCTCCATGCGGAATGCCAGACCCGTGCGCCACGCTGGTTCCAGTTCAGCCGGGTGCGCGCGTCTGCAGGGCGAGGGCGTGAAGCTGCCCGCCCATGCGGCCCTTCAGAGCCGCGTAGACCATCTGGTGCTGGGCGACCCGGGACTTGCCGCGGAACTGTTCGGAGACGATCTCCGCGCTCCAGTGATCATTATCTCCGGCGAGGTCCTTGAGTGTGATCTGCGCGTCCGGGAACGCGTCCCGCAGATAGGCTTCGAGCGCAGTCCGCTCCATCGCCATGATCGACGTCCTTCCCTCAATCGCCAGCCTTCCGGCGTGCCGGCAGCCAGAACTTGTCCCGCGCTGGTTCTAGAGAGATGGTGCGCCGACACAATAGTGACAAACAGCATCAGAGAGGCCGCTTGGGCGCCGTGGGAGCAGGGCAACACCGGCCAGAGATTTTAGAACCATTCCGAACGCGCGTGATTGCAGCTGCCTCCGCGCGAAGGATCAGCCTGCGCCCTTCATGTAGTTAGGCAGCCAGCCCTCGTGCGCGGCGCGGAGGGTGGAGAGGGGGATAGACACATCCGTACCATCCTCAACGCCGTCGTCGAACTTGATTGTTACTGCGTCTCCCCCGAACGCGCCTTGCCAATGGACTGTGCCTTCTGCGGGCTGAAGGTCGTTTGCAATCCGGTCGGCGTGCTTGGGGTCGACCGCGAGCAAATACCGCGCCTGCGTTTCGCCGAACCGCAGCGCGACACTAGTTGCGCCCTGCCGTGTCGGCGGATCGATCGTGACGCCGACGCCGCCCGCCATCGCCATCTCCGCTGCGGCACAGACAACGCCGCCGTCGGACACGTCATGCACCGCGTGCACCAGCCCCTCGCGAACCAGGCGCCGCACAAACGCTGCGTTACGCTTCTCGAGTTCAAGATCGACCGGCGGCGCTGCTCCCGCGGCTTGGCCATCAAGGCCCAGGACCACCCGTGCATAGAGCGAGGCACCGAGGTTGCCGGTGGCGTCCATCTCTGGTCCACGCACCAGAAGGAGCGCATCCCCCGGCTGCGCTCCCTTCAACGTCGCAACATGATCGAGATTCTCGATCAACCCGATCCCGCCCACCACCGGCGTCGGCGGAATCCCGACGCCATCCGTCTCGTTGTAGAGCGACACGTTCCCGCTCACGACCGGGAACTCCAGAACGCGGCAGGCTTCCGCCATGCCCGCGATCGCCTTCACGATCACGCCCATCGTGTCGGGCTTTTCGGGGTTGCCGAAATTGAGGTTGTCGGTGATCGCGATCGGCGTCGCGCCAACCGCGCTCAGATTGCGATACGCCTCCGCCACCGCCTGCTTGCCGCCCTCATAGGGATCGGCCGCCACATAGTGCGGGTTACAGTCCGAGCAGATCGCGAGGCCCTTGTTTGTGCCGTGAATGCGCACGATGGCCGCATCCCCGCCCGACTGCGAGCTATCAATCGTATCGCCCATCACATGGCGATCATACTGCTCCCAGATCCAGCGCTTGCTCGCCATGTCCGGCGACGACATCAGCTTCAGCAGAACCTCGCCATAGTCCGCAGGCTCGGGATACTTCGAGATATCGAGCGCCGGCGCAGGCTTGGGCGGATTCCACGGCCGGTCATAGTTCGGCGCGTCCTGAGACAGCGGCGGCACTGGAATATCACACACCACCTGGCCCTGCTGCTTCAGCACCAGCCGGCCCGTATTCGTCGTGTAGCCGATCACTTCCGCATCGAGATCCCACTTGTCGAAGATCTTCTTGGCGTCTGCCTCCTTGCCCGGCTTCAGCACCATGAGCATCCGCTCTTGGCTTTCCGACAGCATGATCTCGTAAGCCGTCATGCCCGTCTCGCGCTGGGGCACCTTGTCCATGTCCATCTCGACACCGACGCCGCCCTTGTCCGCGATCTCCACAGACGACGATGTAAGCCCCGCCGCCCCCATGTCCTGAATGGATTGAATCCAGTCCGTCGCCATCAGCTCGAGGCATGCTTCAATGAGAAGCTTCTCGGTGAACGGGTCGCCCGCCTGCACGGTCGGGCGCTTCTCCTCGTCGCCCTCGGAGAATTCCGCAGACGCCATCGTCGCGCCATGGATGCCGTCGCGCCCGGTCTTCGACCCCACATAGAAGATCGCATTCCCCGGCTCGGCGCCGCGCGAGTAGAAGATCTTGTCCGTGTCCGCGAGGCCCACCGCCATCGCGTTGACGAGGATGTTGCCGTTGTATCCCTTATGGAACTGCGTCTCGCCCGCCACCGTCGGCACGCCCACACAGTTTCCGTATCCGCCAATGCCGCCAACCACACCGGCGACCAGCGAGCGCGTCTTCGGGTGCGAGGGATCGCCAAAGCGCAACGCATTCACCAGCGCGATCGGCCGCGCCCCCATCGTGAACACATCGCGCAGGATGCCGCCCACGCCGGTTGCCGCGCCCTGATAGGGCTCGATGTAGGAGGGGTGATTGTGCGACTCCATCTTGAAGATGCAGGCCTGCCCATCGCCGATGTCGACGACGCCCGCATTCTCGCCCGGCCCCTGGATCACGCGCGGACCCTTGGTTGGAAACTTGCCCAGATGGCGCCGCGTGGATTTGTAGGAGCAATGCTCCGACCACATCACCGAGAAGATGCCGAGTTCCACCTTGTTCGGCGCGCGCCCCAGCCGGTCGAGCAGGATGGCGTACTCATCCGCCTTGATGCCTTGGGCGGCCGCATCGGCTGCGGTCTGGTCCTTGAGGAGCGGGGAAAGGTCGATCATCACTATCCTCAGTTCGCCAGCACAACGCCGTCGCAGGTCTTCGCGAGCAATTCCAGAACGGCCATCATCAGGTCGACGCCATCCTGCGGCGCGCCTGCGGGCTCCAGCGTAACGTAGACCATCACGCCAAAATCTGCCGGATCACGTTCGTCCCCTGCGGCGGCAAGCTCCTCGGCCAGCGCTTCCTGCAGGTCCTCATCGAGGTCGGCCTCGACCATCACATTGATCAGCCAGCCCCGCCCGGAGAAGGTGTGGATCGGCGTCCCTTTGTAATCCGCACGCCTCCATTCGCCCGCCCGCGGCAGGTCTCCCGGCAGCCTCGGCGCCCGGCGACAGGCGACTCTCTGGTCGATGCTCATCGATCGGCTCTCGTTCAGGCTCCGCTACCCGCATAGTTCGGGTCATTTACGCGAGCGGCGTGATTCTGCAATGTGGCGCGGCCAACTTGGCCGGAAACGTTGTTTTCGGGCCCGTTATTCGCCCGTCGGATGGACAATGCCGCGCATCACCGCAGAACACGGCGACATCACCCACGCAAACGTCGACATCATCGTCAACGCCGCGAATTCATCGCTTCTGGGCGGCGGCGGCGTTGATGGCGCGATCCATCGCGCGGCGGGTCCCGGTCTTCTTGCCGAATGCCGCAAGATCGACGGCTGTCCCACGGGCGCGGCGCGCATCACCGGCGCCTACAATCTCCCACACCTCCATGTCATCCACACCGTCGGCCCCGTCTGGCGCGGTGGCGGCGCGGGCGAGGCCGCGCTGCTGGCCACCTGCTATCGCAACTCACTCCATCTCGCCCGCGATCACGCTGCGCGCTCCATCGCCTTTCCCGCCATCTCGACAGGCGTCTATGGCTATCCGAAGGAGGCGGCTGCAGAGATCGCAGTCGCCACAGTCCGCGAATTCCTTGAGCCGCAAACCGAAAGCATCGACGTCATCTTCTGCTGCTTCGATCGCGCAACGCTTGCGATCTATCGCGAGATGTTGGCCGCGCCAGAGGCATGAGCTTGGGGGAAAACTGTTGTCCGTGTTTGGGGGAAACTGAACGACGAACTCCAACCCCATCAACAACCTCTGCCAGGAATCTGGGGGAAACATTGGCGCCAAATCGGCGGGGGTATTTGCGGCCGTATAATCGGCCGCATGACCGTCGCGCAAAACCCCGACGCATATGCCCAAGGTGAGGCCCCAAGCTAGGCCCGGCCTCTCCATGCATTTGTCGCGTGGCTCGTCGCGATGCTCGACTACATCACCCGCTTCAAGCGCATCCGCCACGCACACCGCTTCAGGCAAGACTGGCGCGACAATTGGGATGGCTTGCGCGAATCCGAATGGCATCGCGACCAGCTGATCGCGCAGGGCGTAGCCCAACTCCTCGCTGGCAAACCTCTCCAGCTCAGCGATACGAAAATCCAGCTCATCGCGCCCGCGGGCTATGGCGGTCCATGCCCCCGTACGCCGTTCGACATGAACCGCCGCTTCCTTTCGCTCGCACACTGGGGCCGCTGATCCTGAAGCAATCATCCGCGCGCGGTACAGGCGCGTTTCAAGCAATACCGCTGCAGCCCATGGTTCGACAGGCGCGCTTCGCGCTGTTCACCATGAGGCAGCAAGCGTTGTTGCGTTGAAGAACAACGATAGCAGAGTAGCCCTCATGGTGAGCAGCGACCGTAGGGAGCGCCCGTCGAACCACGAGGGCGGGCTCACCAATGCTCGCGGGCCGCCTTGTTTCGCAAACTACAAGCCGTGAAACCTCAGCGCGCCCGCGCGACTGAGAACACTCCCGCGCGCCCCCTCTCAGCCGCCCGCCTTCACCAGCGCATCGCGCTCCGCCGCCGTCAGGTGCCGCCACTTGCCCTCCGGCAGGTCGCCCAGCAGCAGCGGCCCGATGCGCACACGGATGAGATCCGTGACCTCCAGCTCGACAAGCTCGCACATGCGCCTGATCTGCCGGTTGCGGCCCTCGTTCAGCACGAAGCGCAAGACCTGCACGTCCTGAAGCGTCACCTTCGCCGGCTTCAACTTGCGTCCATCCAGCTCCAGCCCGTGGCGCAGCTTCTGAACCTTCTCGCGCGTGACCTTGCCGGCCACGGTCACGACATACTCCTTGTCGACCTCGGATTCTGGTCCGATGATCGCCTTGGCCAGCACGCCGTCTTCCGACAAAATCAGAAGCCCGCGCGAATCCTGGTCGAGTCGGCCCAGCGGCGGCAGGCTCGCACGCGAGGAGGGAACCGAGCCGCTTCCCGCCTGCCGCTCGGAAGTCAGCAAGCGCGCCGCCGGCGTCTGTCCCGGGTCGGGCTGGGCCGACACCACGCCCACCGGCTTGTGGATCATCACCGAGATCTGCGCCTCAAGCCCCAGCTCGGCGCGATCATTCAACACCAGCGTCTGCCCCGCAGAAATCTTCCGCCCCGCATCGCTCACACGCTCGCCATCGATCAGCACCGCGCCGGCAGCGATCAGTTCATCCGCCTCGCGGCGCGAGCACACGCCGGATTGCGCCAGCCACTTGTTCACGCGCACCGGCTCCGCGCCGCCATATGTTCCCGACCAGCTCACCTTAGCTCGTCTGCTCCCGGCCACGCGCCATCGCACCCTTGCGTGATTCTTCCGCCGCTTCCGGCGTTACCGCAGAATTGTTGGCGGAGCCGCGCGCGATCTCCATCTTCAGCGCCTCGGGCAGGGGCAGTGCGAGGCCATCGTCGATCATCGCCTTCATCCGCTTCAGCAGCCCTCCCTCGACGCCTGCCATTTCCGCAGCCAGCTTCTTAGCGGCCGGCAGCAGCGCTTCGGGCGCATAGACCCGGTTCACAAGGCCCCAGCGCTCGGCTGTCTCCACATCGAGATAGTTGCCCGTCAGCGACAGTTCTTTCGCGCGGCTGGCTCCGATGATGCGCGGCAGCTTCTGCGACAGGCCCCACACCGGCATCAGCCCAACCCGGCTGTGCGTGTCAGCGAACTTCGCCTCGGTGGAGGCGAGCAGCACGTCGCACATCAGCGCCAGTTCAAAGCCGCCGGTGATGGCGAACCCATTGATCGCGCCGATCACCGGCCAGGGGCAGCTCGCAAATGCCGCTGCCAGATCCATGTCCGCATTGGCCTGCGATCCGACGCCGAGCGAAAAGCCCTTCTGCCCGGCCTCCTTCAGGTCCACGCCCGCCGAGAAGGCCCGGCCATTTCCCGTCACTACGATCGCCCGAACATCGTTGCTGGCCGACATCTCGCGGATGGTCCGGACGATGTCGACGCGCAGCTGCACCGACAAGGCGTTGAGCTGTTTCGCGCGGTTCAGCGTCAGCACGGCGACCGGTCCATCGCGCTCGACCAGCAGCAGCGGTTCGGCAGTGTCGCTCATGGTCTCTCCTCAGTCCTTCGGATCAATCTCGGGCGCGCCGCCCAGCGATCGCACAATCTCGGCGAGCGACGCCACGCAGTAATCGACAGCTTCCTTGTTCCGGCCGCGCGCCACCAGATTGGCGCCGAACTCGACCTCCGCGCCCTTCAGCCGCATGAAGGGATACGAGCCAAGGCTCGCCTCGGGCGTCGCCTTCGCCAGTTCGCCCAGTGGCCCCGCCAGATCGCCCTCGCGCACGCCCGCCGCCCGGACCGTCCGCGAATGGACAATGGACCCGCCCACAATGCGCCGTCCGACATCCTGCAACATCCCACGCATCACGGAGGGAACGCCCGCCATCACGAACACATTTTCCAGCTGGAATCCCGGCGCGACCGAGACCGGGTTTGCAATGAGGTCGGCCCCGTCCGGAATCCGCGCCATCCGCAGCCGGCCCTCATTCATCTCCTGTCCGCGTGCCTCATACCAGGGCCGCATCAGCGCCAGCGCGTCCTCCCGCACGTCGATCGACCGTCCGAAAGCTGCAGCAACCGCGTCCGCCGTGATGTCATCATGCGTCGGGCCGATGCCGCCGGTGGTAAACACATAGTTATGCGCGCCACGCAGTTCGTTGACCGTCGCGACGATGGTCTCATGCACATCCGGGATCATCCGGGCCTCGCGAATTTCAACGCCCAGGGGGCCAAGAAATTCCGCGATCGTCCGCAGATTTGTGTCCTGCGTCCTGCCCGAGAGCAGTTCGTCCCCGATGAGGATAACGGCGGCCGTCACGATGCTGGTCATGTCTTGGCGTTTACGGCGCGTTAGCGGTCCCGTCCAGATCGTTGCCGACAGGTAAACGCGAAACGCCAGATTACAGGCAAAACACGTGTTCCATGAAGGATGAAGTTAAGTCTGATGCGCGATGGTGGCCGCTGGGAATTCCGGTGGGGACACCAATGCAGCCGCTCAGGCGTCTTAAATCTGCGCGCAGCGGCAACGTGATGATCGAGTTCGCGTTGCTTGCGCCCGTGTTCTTCATGCTGGTGATTGGCCTGATTGAGTTCGTGCTCTTCCAGTACAAGACCTACGCACTCAATCACGTTGTCTACGAAGCCACGCGCAACTTGCAGACAGGCGAGGTGCAGACCGCGTCCAACATGGAAGCCGCCTTCAGGCAGGAAGCCTGCGACAAGGCCGGCGTGCTGATCGATTGCAACGCGATCGTGTTCGACGTGCGCGCCTTCGACAATCTCAGCGACGTTACCTATCCGCCGCCAACCTTCGACGAAGATGGACTGCCCGACAACTTCGTGTTCGAGCCCGGCGGCCCGAACGAATACTCCGTCGTGCGCGCCTCGCTCCAGCACCAGTTCATCACGCCCTTCATGGACGAGCTGTTTCAGATTGGCCCCGACCTTCCGGCGATCGTGAACGCATTCACCATCGTCAAGAACGAGCCGTGGGATTGATCCATGCAAAAGCTCATCCCATTCATCCGACTGTTCAAGGATCGCCGCGGCGTTGCGGCGGCCGAATTCGCGCTCATCGCGCCTGTGCTGATCTTCCTGATCATGGGCGTGTTCGAGATGTCCTTCCGCTTCCGCGCCAGCGAAGAGGCGACGCGCTACGTCCACCAGGTCGCAGACATCATCTCGCGCGAGACCGAGCTCACGGAAGGCGACATCGAGGAACTGTACGAAGCCTCCATCTTCATGATGAAGCCGCTCGATACGACGGAAGACCTCGACCTCGATGTCTCTTCGGTCGGCTTCGAGGGCGTCGACGCCGAGCCCGCAATCCTCTGGCGCCGCGTCGCAGGCACGGAAGTCGCCTTCAGCCTCCCCGATACGCAGGGCATGGGCATCCAGGACGAGACCGTGATCCGCGTCGGCGTTCGCTACAACTACCAGAGCGTCCTCACCGAGCTTTTCGGGGGCGGCTCCATGGCGATCGAGAAGTCCGCCTACGCGCGGCCGCGCATCGAGCGAAAGGTTGCGCTTGACGGCAGCACTGATGACGGCGGCGCGACGGCTTATCTCGGCAGTTGATGGGTTTGGGACGGCGTCCGCACCTTGCGGTCGCCAGGAAACGGAAGCGGATCATGTTCGGTTCGATAAACAAGTTCGCAAAGAACCGCAGCGGCGCTTTCGCCATGCAGTTTGCGCTGATGGTTGTGCCGCTGTGCGCCTGCACGGGCCTGGCGATCGACGGCGGCCGCGCTTTTCTTGCCCGCTTCGAACTGGCCTCGGCGCTTGACGCCGCAGCCCTGGCCGTCGGCTCGATTCCGGAGGATCAGGAAGCCGACCTCGACGCGGTTGCGCGCAAGTTCGTCGAGATGAACTTCAAGACCGAGCACGACGATCCCATCGCGCTCGAACTGGTCGATCTGGGCGGCGAGGACGAGGCGCTCATGCTGCGCGGCTCGGTCCGGATCAACACCTTCTTCATGCCGATCATCGGCCAGCCCTATGTCGACGTTGCAGCTGAGAGCGAAGTTCGCCGGGGCGGCGCCAATGTTGAAGTCACGCTTGCGCTGGACGTCACCGGCTCGATGGGCGGGTCGCGCATCACGGCTCTGCAGTCCGCGTCGAAGATCCTGATCGACGAGGTCGTCAGCACGGCGCAGACCCCATTCTACTCAAAAGTCGCCGTCGTCCCGTGGTCGCAGAGCGTCAACATCGCTAACGGCTCGGGTGACTTCGTCACATCGACCGCCCTCGCGGAGCTTCGTGGCGACATCCGCGCCGCCACGAACATCTCGGACGTGAACTGGCGCAATGGCGCGACAACGACCAAGACGATTTCCTCTGCGGGATGGCGCACCAATTCCGGCCGGGCCATTTCCGGCGTCGCGTGGCAGAATGGCGCGACGCTGACGACGGTGAACGGGATCACGAAAACCAACAGCAACACACGCATCCGTATCCAGACGTCGGCGAACACCGGCTTTGCCAACAACGACACGGTGATCATCACGGACGCGAACGGCAGCTACACAGGCCTGAACGGCAACATGTACAAGGTGGTCGGCAGAACGACGTCTTCGCCATGGTACTTCTGGCTGCAGAATGTCGGCACATCGACCTACACTACGCCGCCAAGCGGCAGCACAAGCGCCACGGCGGGCACACTGCAGCGCTGCCTCCTGACGGATTGCACGGTGCGCGTGACGGCGAGCGGCCATGGCTTCGCCAACAATGACCGTGTCTATATCCAAGACGTGGACATGAGCGGAGCCGGAACCGAGGTCAACAATACGTGGGGCCAGACGTGGGCGGTCACCAGCCGCGACACGAACAACTTCTCACTCAACGGCACTTACGGTCCGAACTTCAAGGCCTATGACAATGACGGCACGGCGTCCGAATGCTATGTCTCGGACTGCCGTTACACGGTCACAACTTCGGCAGCGCATGACTTCAGTGCGTCGGACCGAATCTTCATCTGGGGCGTCACCAATGACACCTCGTCCGGCAACACCTCGATCAACACGACGGCTGGGACGAGCATCACGGTCGAAGACCCGTCGGGATCGGTCTTCTATCTGCCGGGAGATGGCCGCGACTACTACAGGCGCAGCTCCGGCGGCTCGGTGGGCGAGTGCGCCCGTACCGACTGCCGAACTGTTGTGACCTCCGCGGGCCACGGCCTCTCGACAGGCGACAAGGTCGAACTGCGCAACATCACGGGGCCAACAGGTTTCAACTATGGCGGCAACGGGGTCGTGTCCGATAATGCCTCCCCGGCGCTCGGAACGAACACTGCGGATCGCCGCTACTGGACGATCACGAAGCTGTCGAACAACCAGTTCACGGTCGATGACTCGAAACCTTCGCTGGGCAACGTGTCGGGGACGTTCTCGGGAACAGCCACAGCGCAATGTCTCGACTACGGATGCGCGCGAATGTTCTACAAGGAGGATGCCGCGAGCTACATGGCCTCCACCTGTCTCGTTGAGCGCGCTGGCGGGCAGGCCTACACTGACGCGTCGACTTCGGGCGCCGGCCAGGGCCTCGGCATTCTCTACACCAGCGACGGCTCATGTAGCACGAGCAACTATGTGACGCCGCTGACGTCTAACAAGGCGCGCCTCAACGCTGCGATTGACGATCTGACGACTGGCGGCATGACAGGCGGTCAGCTGGGCGCTGCCTGGGGATGGTACATGATCTCGCCGAACTTTGCCGACATCTGGGACGACGAAGTGGAGAACAGGCCAGCCGCTTATGAGGCGGACGACCTCGTCAAGGTGGCCGTGCTGATGACTGACGGTGAATTCAACTACGAGAGCTGCTACGGAATCCGGAGATCGGATCTGCCCAGCTCATTCACGTCGGCAAACTGCGACACGAAGGACACTTTCGCACAGGCCCAGGAGCTTTGCACCAACATGAAGGCGGCCGGCGTCGTGGTCTATACGGTCGGCCTCGAGCTCGGGTCGGCGACCAGCACGATCGACTTCCTGACGAACTGCGCCTCGAACCCGCAGTACGCCCACCTCGCTTCGGACTCTGCTACACTCCAGGTCGCCTTCAAGAAGATTGCGCAATCCATCTCGCGGCTGCGTCTCTCGAGGTAGCGCGGCGCCAGTCGCGACTTCCTCAAAGGGCCTGCCGGCGACGGCGGGCCCTTTGTGTTGCATCAGGAGGCGATGCAGGCAGGATCAGGCGGCGTCAGCGTCGCGCTTGCGGCCCTTGAGAAGGCGGACATAGCGGGTCGCCAGTTCACGCGCGTCGATGGGCTTGGAAATGTAGTCATCCATGCCCATGCCGAGATAGCGCTCCCTGTCGCCGCTCATGGCGTCTGCGGTCAGCGCGATGACCGGGATCCTGCTCCATGGCTGGCCGCTGGCGCGGATGCGCCTGATGGTCTCGCGCCCGTCCATGACCGGCATGTGCACATCAAGCAGGACGATATCGAATGGCTGCTCGGACAGGCGCTCCAGCGCCTGTTCGCCATTGACCGCTTCGACGATGCGTGGCGCGAGCTGGACGAGGAAGAGCCCGACAATCTGCCGGTTGACCGCATTGTCGTCGACCAGCAGGACGCGCGCGCCCATCACCGGCATCGGGGATTGACTCAGATTGTCGGCAGCGTGGTTCTCGGGCGGCGCGACGGCGCCTCGTGTCGCGCCGGTTTCGGCGGTGAACCAGAAATGGAAGCTGGAGCCTTCGCCAAGGCGGCTCTCGGCGCGCACATCCCCGCCCATCAGGCGGGCGAGCTGGCGCGTGATCGCGAGGCCAAGCCCCGTGCCGCCGAAACGCCGCGTGATCGTGGCGTCGGCCTGGGTGAAAGCGCTGAACAGACGGGAGAGCGTGTGGTCATTCATCCCGATGCCGGTGTCGGACACGGTGATGCTCATCAGCCAGTCGCCCGATGCGCGCTGCTTTGCGCCCAGCCGGATGGTGACGCCGCCCGATTCGGTGAACTTGATGGCGTTAGAGAGAAGGTTCGACACGCACTGTCGCACGCGCACCGGGTCGTAACGCAGGAGCCGGGGCAGTTCGCCCGCAACCTCGACCTTGACGACAAGTCCGCGCTCGGCGGCTTGCGACTGGAAGAGCTGTCGCACGCGCTCGATGGTCAGGCGGAGGTCGCCGTCGATCCCGGCGATGTCGAGCTTGCCGGCCTCGATCTTGGATATGTCGAGCACGTCGTTGAGCAACGCCATCAGGGTCTGCCCCGACTCGGATATGACGCTGACCTGTTCGCGCTGGAGATCGGTCAGCAGATCGGCGGCCAGCACCTGCGTCATCCCGAGAATGCCGTTGAGGGGCGTCCGGATCTCGTGGCTCATCGAGGCGAGGAAGTTGGACTTGGCCACCGTCGCCGCTTCGGCCTGCGCCTTGGCTTCGGCCAGGGCGAGTTCCTGCATCTTCTGCGCGTGGATATCGAGCATCATGCCGACGGCGCGGATGTTCTCGCCCGTTGCGCTGCGCTCGACCCGTGTGAACAGCCGCACCCAGCGGCCCTGGCCGTCAGGGTGATGGATGCGCGTGTCGAGACTTTCGACAGCGTTGCTTGCAAGGCATCGCTCCCAGCTCTTCTTCACCTCAGCGACTTCGTCGTCGTGATAGAGTCCAAAGGGGTTGTGCTCCTGGCGCTGCATCGCCTCGGGGCCTGCAATCTGCATGAACTGATCCGACGACCAGCGATCGCCGGTACGCAGGTCGATCTCGTAGACCCCGGCGTTCGCCGCCGCCATGGCGAGTTCGAGGCGACCGGACATGAGGTCCGCCTTGTCGCGTGCAACGGCAAGCTCGGTGACGTCCTGGCTGATGCCGAACATCTCGTACTTGCCGGAGGCCAGCTTGCGCCCCGCGCGATAATGCACGCGAAGGGTTTTCCAGCCGCCCGACCCGTCACGATAGCGCATCTCGCCATCGGCCGCGCCGCCCTCCGTGGTAATACGTTCGCGGATTGCCGTGTCCTTGTCCTGATCGTCCACGTGCTGGACCAGCCGGAGAATGGACAGCCGCACGGGCTCCGCGGCGGTGGCATGGCCAAGCGCGAGCTCACTGGAGAAGTGGTAGAGTTCCTGGTCAGGGTCGAAACGCCACGTGCCGACCGCTGCGTCGTGGAGCAACCGGTCGCGCACGGTGCGTGCGCCGGCCAGCCTGCGCATTGCGGTCCATTCCTCGGTGACGTTGGTCAAGCGCACCAATTCGTGGCGGGCGTCGGCCGGGCTTCGGTCAAGCCTCAGCCAGGCGTGGCCATCCTCGCCGTCGATGCAGAAGACGTCGCCCGAGGTAGAACGCGCATGATCGGCGGCGTTGGCCTTCATCGCCTGCAGCAGGTCGACGCCGATCAGGCTCGACGCCGGGCGATTGAGCTGATTGGCCAGCGCCTCATTGGCTTCGGTTACACGACCGCTCGAATCCACAATTGCCGCGGCAACCCGGCTCCAGATGCCGGAATCGATCAGGAACTGGCTCTTTGGCGCCATGGCGCACTGTGGTCCCGTGAGGAGTAGTCACGGTCACCCTTATGGCAAGTTCGCTTAACGAATTCTGCTCAGCCGCCTTGGCGCATGCTCTCAGCGACGGCCTTCGCCGCATCGGAATTCAATGCTCCCAACTCGCCAAAGCGCTTGAGGGCCAGACGCCACAGCCATTTTGCGTGGCTCAGCCTTCCTGACACGGCTGCGTGATCCGCGGCCAGCGCGGTCAGCAGGGCCAGGTCCATCCCGGTTGCCGTGTCGCGGGCGGCGGCCAGCATCTTGTCAGCATCATCAAGCTTGCCCTCGCGGATGGCGGCCCGGATCGCAGCATGCGGGTCGTCCACCGCCGGCGCAGGCGTCGACGCGGGCGGCGGGGCCTGCTGTACGGGCACCGGCGGCGGTTCGGCCGCCCGCGGCAGCGGGGCAAGGGTCACCTGCGCCGGAAAAGGTGATGGCGGCGGGGTGCTTGCCCCATTGGCCGCCGGCTCGGCGCTAGCGACGGGTTTGGCGGCTGGTTTTGCTGGAGCTTCTGCCGCAGGCGTTGCCGGCTTCGGCGCGACAGGCGGTACCGATAGCGAACGCGGCTTCACCGGCGCAGCGGGCTCCACGATGTCGACCGGCGGAGCCGTCACGACCGGCTGTGGCGGTTCAGGCGGCGGGGCAGGCGGCGCAAGCGGCGTGATGTCGCCCGACCGCCAGTCCCGATCGGCAGCGCGGGCGCGCTGCGAATAGTATGCGTCCGCCTCGCCAAGGGCGACTTCCTCGCGCGAGGCGCGCGCCGCCAAGGCGCGCTTCTGGTTGGAGCGCGGGTGGACAGCGCTGACAAGGAAGACAATCCCGCTGGTGACGCCGAGCGCGCCTGCCAGCAGAAACAGCGGCAGGCCCGCAGCGCCGGGCGGAAAGACATTTGCTGCTTCAGCGCGATAGGTCCAGGCCAGATAGCCACCGCCGCCGGCCAGCACGGCTCCCAGCAGGAATTGAACAACGCGCACCAACATCAAGCCACCCCAGTCAGCCCGCTCTGCGGCGGTCCGGCAGGGGAAGGCTTAGCTGCTTCGCGGCCACACCGGAACCGCAAACACGCAGCAGGCTAGCCGTTTCGCAGCGCCTCCTGCATGACGGCGCTCACCACCTCCACGCCATGATTGCGAAGGGCTCCTGCCAGTTGCGAATCGACGCTCGGCGAGCGGCAAAGTCATCCTCCGAGCCAAAAAAGGCCAGCAGAAACGAACCAGGAAAATGGACAAGGGGAGAGGCCGACATGCCGCCATTGCTGGCCGGCCGGATGACCGCAGCGTGGGCCAACTTCGCGCGCAATGGCGACCCGAATGGCGGCAAGACCATCATCTGGCCGAAACACAACTCCGCGACGCGCCCTACGATGTTGTGGGACGAAAGCCCCGCCGGCCCGCGCTTCGAGAACGATATGCGCGAAGAATAGCGCAAGCGCATGCTGGGCTATGGCCAGCTGCAATACCGGGCGCGGGAGATGAGGCCGGGCTGATCGCTTCGATGTGAACCTGCTGTCGCTGCGTCACCGTTTGCGTGCGGGCATCGCATGCGTAGGCTCCCTGCTTCGGAGCGGGAAAGCCCGTCCGCGAGGAGGAGACGTCGATGTCGGTTTCGCTGAAATCGTTGCTGTTGGCGTGCGCCGTTAGTGTCGCTGCGGCGCCGGCCGTTGCCCAGAGCGAGCCCGCCACGAAGCGGCCGGACCTGGAGGGCGTGTGGTCCAACCAGTCGCTTACGAATCTGTCGCGCCAGCCCGGCACAAAGCTTTCGGTGACGGAGCAGGAGGCGAAGGAGCTGATCGAGAACAATCCGTGGATCCTGCTCGCGGCCAGCGAAGAAGGTGCCTCGGATTTCGGCGACGGGCTGCTCGATGATGGCAACAGCGATCGCGGCTACAACACGTTCTGGATCGATCCCGGCCAGTCACTCGCCAAGGTGAAGGGCGAGATCCGCACATCCTGGCTGGTCGAGCCTGCCGATGGCCGCGTGCCGGTCTCGCCCACGGGTCAGAAGGCGCGCACAGACGCAGCGGCCAAGAAACGCGCCACAATGTATGAAGGGCCCGAGACATTACCCATCGCCGAACGCTGCCTGATCGGCTTCACGAATGCTGGCGGTCCTGGTATGCTGAACACGATTTACAACAACAATTACCAGATCGTCCAAGCGCCCGATCATGTGATGATCCTGGTCGAGATGGTGCATGATGCGCGCATAATCCCGATCGCGAGGAACAAGGCTGAGGCCAAGCACAGGCCCGCCGCGATCCAGCCATGGCTTGGCGATTCCGTAGGCTGGTATGAGGGCGACACGCTGGTGGTCGACACCCGCAACGTCCACCCCGAGCAGGCGCGGCAGGGGCAGGTGATCCTGTCGCCCGAAGGCAAGCTGACCGAGCGGTTCAGCCGCGCGAATGATGGCCAGTTGTTCTACAAATTCGAGATCGATGATCCGGTATACTACACGCAGCCATGGCGCGCCGAGATGGTGATGAACAAGCGCGACGATAGTATCTACGAATACGCCTGCCATGAAGGCAACTACGCCATGGAAGGCATCCTCAGCGGCGCGCGGCTCTATGAAGCCAAGGGGCTCGAGAACAAGCAGGGTCCCGGCATTTTCGGCCCCACCGCGCCGCCGCCAAAGCCAAGGAACAAGCAATAGCCATGGCGCGCCTTGGCCGGAATTCCATTCTTGTGTGTGTCGCTGGCCTGCTTGCCGCGTGCACGACGCCAATCGAGGCGCCGCAGACGGCGAAGATGTGGGCGTGCCCTGATGGGTTCACGCCCAGGGAAGGTCTCAACACCAACTTTCCGCACGAAGGAATGATGCGCGCGTTCGTCGTCGCGTCGGCGAAGGGCGCGACAGGGCCCGCGCCTGCGTGGGTTCCACTAACCGGGACAGTTGAGTCGACCAACGCGAATCTCACCGTGCCGCGCTCCGGCGCAAACGCCTTGATGGCCGATCAGGGCTTCACCGTGATCGGGCCGGTGCGCCAGTGTGCCGAACAGGATCCGAATGTCGGACGAGGCCAGTGCGACGGGCCGGGATCGAACGGCTGGAACTGGAAGCCGTGGAATGACGGACGCACCGGCAATGCCGACGGCGAGAAATGGAAGAATGATGCAGGCCCCGACTCGCGCTTCTTCGAGGCGATGGTGCGGTGCGTCGGCACGGCGTTTCCGCTCGACGCAAAGCGTCTTTATGTCGGCGGCATCTCGGCTGGCGGCACGGTCACCAACCGCGCGCTGACCTTCAATTCCGACTTCTGGGCCGGCGGCATGCCGATCTCGGGCGAGTGGTATGTCTCAAACGATGACGGGTCGCCGCTGTCGTTTAACGATGCGCGTCAGGCCGTGATTACCAATCCGGCGAAGATTCATCAGGGCCGCATCGGTCCCTATCCGCTGCCGAAATCGGTCTCTCCCATGATCGTCGTTACGGTGTGGGGCGGCGAGAAGGATTTGTGGGATTGCGGTCCGCCGCTCGGGCTGTGCGCCGACTATCGTCCCTCGACGCAGGCGGGAGCGAACTATTTTGCGTCCATGCCCAACGTTGTGCATGTCGCGTGCTCTTCAACACATGGCCATATGTGGCCGCAGATTAACACGCAGGCCTTCAACGCATGGGCGCTGAAGACGATGGCCTCGCATCCCAAAGGGACGAACCCGAAGGCGTTCAGGTTGACGCCGCCGCCGGAAGGCTATTCCTGCCGGATCGGAACCTACACCGATCACTACTGACAGGCGGATAGCGATGGCGGATGCGAAGAACGTCCTGGTCACGGAACTGACAGGCTTTGCGAACCCGGTGATCGCGCGCCGGCTTACGGCTACGGGCGCACGGGTAATCGGGTGCGATCCGTCGATCAGCGAGGATGGCGCGCACGACGGCGTTGAAGTTGTGGGTTGGGCAAGACCGGCAGATATCGTGGACCGGGCAGCCAATCAGTTTGGCGGCAAGCTCGACGCGATCATCATCTCCTCTGCCATGCCTGCGCCGCGCATCCGCGTGGAGGACCTGACGGAAGAAAACCTGATGCCCTACTTCCAGCGGCTTGCCGCGGAGTCGCTTCTGTTCGCAGGCGCTGCGGTAAGGACGATGCGGCCGAACAAGTCGGGCCGCATTGTGTTCGGGTCCTCGTCAGGCCCGATCGGAGGCATACCGGGCTTTGCAGCCTACGCGTCGTCGCGGGCGGCGATCAATGGCGTTGTGCGGACGCTGGCGCTTGAAGTTGCGGGCGATGGCATTTCGGTGAACGCGGTCGCTGCCAACTTCATCCAGACGGAAACATACTATCCGCGTGCGCTGCTTGAGGATCCTGTGAAGGGGCCGAAGCTGCTGGCGCGTGTGCCGATGGGGCGGCTGGGCGAGGCGGAAGAGGTGGCGGCCCTTGTCGAGCTGCTGGCGCTCGGGCAGAGCGGCTTCGTCTCGGGTCAGGTTATCCCGATATCCGGCGCGTGGTGTTGAGCGCTGCTACTTCGAGAACTGCTGCGAGGTGAAGGCGAGGATACGGCGGGCGGCTTCCTCGCGCTGGTCCAGCGTGTCGCCGAACGCTTCGCCGAGCTTGCCTTCCAGCATCAGCGTCGCAAGGCCATGGGCGGCTGACCATGCTGCGATGACGGGCACGAGGTCCGGGCTAGTCTTGTCGGACGTCGACATGGTGGTCGAGGCGGCGCCAAGCGTGTCAGCGACAAGCTGGAAGCAGCGATCCGCCTTTGCCTTGGCATCCGGATAGCGCGCCAGGTCGCACATCTCGGCCCGGAACATCAGGCGGAAGATTTCGGGGTTGTTGAGCGCAAAGCGGATATAGGCCTCACCAAGCGCCCGGTTTTTTTCGGCGCGCTCATTGCGCGCAAGCCCCACAGCGCTGACCATGTAGTCGTAAAGGCGATCGAACCCGTCGCCCGCAAGCTCGGCAAGGATCGCCTCGCGGTCGGTGAAGTAGTGATAGGGTGCCTGGTGGCTGACGCCCGCGCGCCGCGCGACTTCGCGCATGGAGAGAGCGCCAAGCCCGCCTTCGTTCATCAGCGACAGGCTGGCCTGAAGGATGCTCGCCCTCACATCGTCGCGAGAAATCGACTTGGTAACGGCCATGTGCGTCCCGTTCTTTCTTGACGCTGTCAATCTAATCATAGACAGTGTCAAGACAACTCGTATGTCAATTGGGTGACACATGCCAGCGTCGCTGTCAGCTTCAACTCGACTGGTTATGGCGGCTGGTTGCGCTTTTCTTGTGGCTGCCTGCAGCGGCGAAGCTGCGGTTGCAACGCAAAACGAGCCTGCGGCGGTAGCTGTTGAAGTTCTCAACATCGCGGCGACGGGGTCCGGCGGCGAAGTTCGCGCTAGCGGACTTGTGGCCTTCAAGCGCGAGACGGCGCTCGGCTTCGGCGCCCCCGGCGAGATTGAGTCGATCACGGCCGATGTCGGCGACCGCGTTGTCGCCGGCCAGGTGCTCGCCACGATGCGGAAGACCACGACGGGCGCCGACGCCAGCGAGGCGGCGCTGGCGCGGCTCACGGCTGAACAGAATTTCGATCGCGTGACGCGGCTACATGCAGCGGGCGCTGCCTCCCAGGCCGAACTCGACAATGCGAAGCTGACGCTGGAGCGGGCGCGCGAGCGCGTGTCCATCGTGGCGCCAGCAAGCGGCATCGTTCTCCAGCGCGACGCCGAGCCTGGCCAGAATGTAGCCGCCGGCCAGCGCGTGCTGTCAATCGGCGAGTCGCGGACGGGAATCATTGTCGAAGCGTCGATGACGGCGTCCGAGGTTGCGCAACTCCGACTCGGCGATGTGGCGTCGGTCAATATTCGCGAGCGTGCGACGCTGGCGGGGCGTGTGGCGCGCATTGCGCCGAAGGGCACGCAGTCCGGGCTGTTCACCGTCGAAGTGCAGGTTGATCAGCCGGACGGCCTTCGTTCTGGCGAAGTTGCGGAAGTCGTTATTGCTGGCCGCGCGGGCGCGCAGGAGGCTGCGGTCGTCCATCTGGTGCCCGCCATCTCCCTGATCGATGCGCGGGCCGACCAGGGCGTGGTGTTTGTTGTGGACGCCGAGGGCAAGGCGCGCCGCCGGGCGATCGAGACTGGGGGGGTCAGCGATCGCGGCGTGACGGTCCTCAAGGGGCTGGTCGATGGGGACCGGGTGATTACCCGCGGCGCCTCGATGGTGCGTGAAGGCGACGCTGTTTCCTTAGCAGCTCAGTAAAACGACAAGGAGGAGGGGCGGATGAAGGCCTTTACACGCTTCTTCGTCGATCGCTGGCAGTTCACGCTGATCCTGTTCTTCATGCTGTTCGGATTGGGCATCCAGTCCGTGATGGCGATCCCCAAATCGGAAGACCCGATCGTATCCTTCCCAGGCGTAGGCGTGTTCGTCGTGCTGCCCGGCGCTGACGCCGAGCAGATGGAGCGCGTCGTCGCGATTCCGATCGAGACCGCGCTCAACGGCCTCGAGGATGTCGACGAGATCCAGTCCACAAGCCAGGCGGGCCTTGCCTCGATCGGCGTGTCTTTCATCTACGGGTCGGATCCGGAGAAGAAATACGACGAGGTCGTACGCGAACTGAACGTCATTCGCGCCAGCTTGCCGGAAGGCATTACGCTGTTGCGCGCCAACCGTCAGAACCCGGCGCAGACCAATATCGTGCAGATGGCGCTGGTCAGCGAAACGGCCTCCTACCGCCGCATGGAGGCCTATGCGCGCGAACTGCGAGACGCCATCGAGCGCGCCAACGGCGTGCAGCAGGCCGAGATCTGGGGCGTCCCGACAGCCGAAGTGCGCATCACCCCGGACATGGACAAGCTGGCCAATTTTCGCCTGCCGCTGACCGCCGTGACCGAGGCGGTGCAACGCGAAGGCGCCGACATTCCGATTGGCGCGGTCGAGAGCAGCGGGCGGCGTTTCAATGTCGAGGCGACCGGGCCGTTCGACAGCCTTGAAGAGATCCGCGACATCGTCCTGCGCTCCGACGGCGGCTCGGCGATCACGCTTGGCGATGTGGCGTTGGTCGAATGGACCAATGACGAACAGGCCGTGCGCACGCGCTTCAACGGCCAGCGCGCGCTCTTTGTCACCGCGCGCGCCAAGCTCGGCGCGACAATCTTCGACGTGATGTCGAATGTGCGCATGCAGGTGGACAAGTTCGAGCCGCGCCTGCCGCCGGAGATCAAGCTGGAGCGTGGTTTTGACCAGTCGGAGACGGTGGCCTACCGGCTGTCGTCACTGGGACGCGATTTCGCGATCGCCATTGCGCTGGTGTTGCTGACGCTGTTGCCGCTTGGCTTCCGGGCCTCGCTGGTCGTGATGGTCTCGATTCCGGCCTCGTTCGCGATCGGCGTCATCGTACTCGACATGCTCGGTTATTCGCTGAACCAGTTGTCGATTGCGGGCTTCGTACTGGCGCTTGGCCTGCTGGTCGATGACTCGATTGTCGTGACAGAGAACATCGCGCGACACCTCCGCTCGGGTCTGAGCCCGCGAGACGCGGCGATTGCCGGGGTCGACGAGATTAACGTCGCTGTTCTCGGCTGTACCGCGACGCTGCTGTTCGCTTTCGTGCCGCTGCTCAACCTGCCGGAAGCTGCCGGCGATTTCACCCGGTCGCTGCCAATGGCTGTGGTCTGTACCATCGCAGCGTCACTCTTTGTGGCGCTGACGGTGATCCCGTTCCTCGCCAGCCGGATGCTGCCGCGCCATGGTCATTCCAACGTCTTCCTCGACGTGGTGATGGGCGCGATCCACGCGATCTACAGGCCGATCCTGAAAGTGGCGCTGGGCATGCCGCGCCTCACGGTGGTCGTCGGACTTGCACTCTTTGCCGCCTCGCTGACGCTCGTGCCGCGGCTGGGCTTCAGCTTGTTCCCCGAGAATGACAGCCCGTATTTCATGGTCGAGGTCGAGCTGCCGCAGGGGGTCTCCGTCGAAGAGACCGACAAGGCGGTGATGTTCGCTGACAGTGTTCTGGCCAAGCATGACGAATTCACCTGGCGCTTCGCCAACTCCGGCCGCGGCAATCCGCAGGTCTACTACAACGAGATACCGAGTGAGCAGGCCAGCAATGTGGGCGGCATCTATGCCCGCTTCAGTAAGTGGGAGTCGAAGGAGGGGAACGCGCTGCTAGAAGAGTTGCGCGCCGAACTCGCGACCTATCCCGGCGTGCGGTTCAACGTGAAGCGCTTCCTCAACGGTCCGCCGATCGAGGCCCCGATCGCCATCCGCATCCAGGGCGCCGACATCGAAGTCCTCTCAGGCATCGCGGCCGATGTCGAGCGTGCGATGGCGGGCGCCGAGGGCATCCGCAACATCACCAACCCGCTGGCCGAGCGCCTGCTCGATCTCGACCTCAACATCGACACCGAAGCAGCAGCCCTGCGCGGCGTGCCCGCCGGCGCGATGGACCAGACGTTGCGCATCGCCATCGGCGGCGCCCGTGTTGCGTCCTTCCGCGATCCGGTGGGGGATGCCTATCCCGTGGTGGTGCGTGCGCCGCGCGCCGATCGGATGAACATGGCCGACCTTGATCGCCTCTATATCTGGACGGGCGATGGCTCGGCCGCCCCGCTTTCGGAGTTCGCCGACCCCGGCATTTCGTCCGGGCCTGCCCGCATCAGCCGGTTCCAGCGTGAGCGGACGGTGACGCTCACTGCGTTCACGCAGCCGGGCTTCCTGACCGGCGATGTTTCGGCGAGTGTCGAGCAGCAATTGGCGGGCATCACGCTGCCCGCAGGCTATTCGTGGAATGTCGGCGGCGAAGCGGAGGCGCAGTCGCGCAGTTTTGGCGGCATGGGGCCCGCAATCCTGATCGCTTTGTTCGGCGTGATGGCCGTGCTGCTGCTGGAATTCGGATCGTTTGCCACTGCGGGCGTCGTGGCCTTCGTGATCCCGTTCGGGATCATGGGCGGACTGATCGCTCTCTACCTTGGCGGTCAGTCGCTTTCCTACACGTCGATCATTGGCTTCATCGCGCTCATCGGCATCGAGATCAAGAACTCGATCCTGCTGGTCGAGTTCGCCAACCAGGAACGCGAACGGGGCACACCCTTGCGTGAAGCCATCGAAAAGGCGGGTGAGGTTCGCTTCCTGCCGGTCCTGCTGACCTCGCTGACGGCGATTGGCGGCCTGACGCCTCTGGTGTTCGAGAACTCGCCGCTCTATTCGCCGCTGGCCATGGTGATCATTGGCGGCCTGATTTCCTCAACGTTGATCGCGCGAATCGTGACGCCGCCTATGTATCTTTTGCTGGCCCCACGCGACCGCAAGGTTGAACCCGGTCCCGCCCCTGTTGCGGTTCCCGCCGAGTAGGTGACACTCTCCGGCGAGGAAACGCCGGAGAGCATCGTGGACTTCAACCTGCCAAAAGGCCTCGTCGATTATCTCGCCGAGCTAGACCGCTTCATCGAAACCGAGATCAAGCCGCTGGAGGAGCAGGATGACAACATCCGCTTCTTTGACCATCGCCGCGAACATGCGCGGACCGACTGGGACAGGGGCGGTCTGCCGCGCCATGAGTGGGAAGACCTGTTGCGACAGGCGCGGCGGAAGGCGGATGCGGCGGGCCATTTCAGATTTGCGCTGGCTAAGGAGCTGGGCGGATCTGCGCGTGATGTTGGGTGCGGATCGAACCTCGCCATGGCGGTGATCCGCGAACATCTCGCGGCCAAGGGACTGGGGCTCCACAACGACTTGCAGAACGAGCATTCCATCGTCGGCAACAGTGTCGGCGCCTTGCTGATGTGGAATTACGGGACGGACGCGCAGAAGGCCGACTGGATGGATGATCTCGCGGCGGGCCGGCGCGGATTCGCGTTCGGCATCACCGAGCCTAAGCATGGCTCTGACGCCACGCACATGGAGACGGTCGCCCGGCGCGATGGCGATGGCTGGGTGATCGACGGCGAGAAGACGTGGAACACCGGCGTGCATGCCGCCAGTCACGACATGATCATGGCGCGAACCTCGGGGAAGGCCGGAGATGGCGATGGCATCACGGCGTTCCTCGTGCCGATAAAGTCGCCAGGCTTCACGATCGAGGAGTATCTCTGGACGTTCAACATGCCGTCCGATCATGCGCACATCACGCTGAAGGAGGTGCGCGTTCATGGCTCTGCCGTATTCGGCGGCGAAGGCAGGGGCCTCCAGGTCGTGCAGCATTTCTTCAACGAGAACCGGATACGGCAGGCGGCGTCCTCTCTGGGCGCCGCGCAATTCTGCATCAATGAGTCGGTGGCCTATGCGAATGTACGTGCGCCATTCGGGAAGCGATTGTCGTCGAACCAGGCGATCCAGTTCCCGCTTGTCGAGCTCCAGACGCAGTGCGAGATGATCCGGGCGCTGATCCACAAGACCGCCTGGCAGATGGACACGATAGGCAATTTCGCGGTGAGCGACAAAGTCTCGATGTGCAATTACTGGGCGAACCGGCTGTGCTGTGAGGCGGCTGACCGCGCGATGCAGGTTCATGGTGGACTTGGCTATTCGCGGCACAAGCCGTTCGAGCACATCTATCGCCACCATCGACGCTATCGGATCACAGAGGGGTCGGAGGAGATCCAGATGCGGCGTGTCGCCGGATACATGTTCGGCTTCATGGGCCAGCGCGCGCCGAAGGGCGTGCAGGAATGACCCTGACGCCGAAATTCGAACGCGCGCTGGAGCGATTGCCTGGCTTCGAGCATTTGCTTGCGTGTGATCGCCTGTCGGCAGGGGCCAGCCGCGAGACCTATCGGCTCACCGTGCGCATGAATGGCTCCGAGAGAAAGCTGGCGCTTAGGCGGGCTGAGGGCGAGGGCGTCTCGGCAATGGGTTCTGGGCCGGGCCTCAATGCCGAGGCAAGGCTGTTTGCGGCTGCAAGACAGGCCGGCGTGCCGGGACCGGAGGTTCTGCTTGTGCTGCAGCCCGAGGACCAGCTCGGCGCAGGCTTCGTGATGGAGTGGATCAGCGGCGAGACGCTCGGCGGCAAGATCGCGCGGGGCGCTGAGTTTGCCGACGCACGCAAGATGTTGGCGAAACAGTGCGGCGAGATTCTTGCGAAGCTCCACGCGATCGATGTGAGTGCGGCCGGGCTGGATCAAGTGCTTGAGTCGTTCACGCCGGAACACGCCGTGCGCAAGACTCATGCGGCTTATCTGGAGCTTGGCTCGCCTCAGCCGATGATCGATTTCACGGCGCGCTGGCTGCTGGCGAATCTGCCGAAGGCGCGGCCGCTGAAGCTGGTGCATTCGGATTTCAGGAACGGCAATCTCATTGTCGATCCGGCGCAGGGCGTCGTGGCTGTGCTCGACTGGGAGCTGGCGCATATCGGTGATCCGATGCGCGATCTTGGCTGGCTCGTCACGCGCTCATGGCGGTTTGGAGCGCCAGACAGGCCGGTGGGTGGGTTCGGCGAGCTCGACGATCTGATCGCTGGCTATGAGAGCGCGTCTGGTGAAACGGCAGACAGGGACGCGCTGCGTTTCTGGGAAGTGTTCGGCTCGTTCTGGTGGGCGGTCGGGACGCTGTCGATGGGGCAGAGTTTTCGCAACGGGTCGGAGACGAGTCTGGAGCGGCCAGCGATCGGGCGGCGCTCGTCGGAATGCCAGGTCGACTGCGTCAACATGCTGATCCCCGGTCCTGTACAAAGGCCCGACGTGGAGCTGCAATCGTTGTCGGCGACGGACCTGCCGCGATCGGATGAATTGCTGGCCGGCATCCGCGACTTCCTGCGTGGTGAGGGTGGGGCTGCACTCGAAGGCCGCAACCAGTTTCTTGCCAAGGTCAGCGCGAATGCGATCGACATCGTGCTGCGTGAGATTGCGCTTGGCGGCGATGCGCGAAAATTCGAGCGGCAGACGCTCGGGCGTCTGCTGGGCGAGCACGGGCCGGTGCAAGAGCTGCGTGAGGCACTGTGTCGCGCGATTCGGTTCAACGAGATCGACCTCACCCGTGACGACCTTCACGCCTATCTGCGGCAAAGCGTTTTCAATCAGGTGCTGATCGACCAGCCCAGTTATGCGGGCGCGGTGGAATGCGGGGCCCACGACTGACGCGGGGAAAACGCCGGGCGGCAGAAGCCTACTCGACGGGCGCCTGCGAGGGGCCTAAACCAGCGCCAGTCAGAGAGGCATCCATGTCGCGTCCCGTCATTTCGGCCACCGGTCTTTACACCCCGCCCAACTCGATTTCGAACGCAGAGCTGGTGGCCAGCTTCAATGCCTGGGTCGACAAGTTCAACGTCGAACACGCGGGCGAGATTGCGGCTGGAACGCTGCAGGCGAAACAGCCGTCCTCGGTCGAGTTCATCGAGAAGGCGTCGGGCATCAAGTCGCGCTTCGTGATCGACAAGGATGGCGTGCTCGATACGGGCCGGATGACGCCGAACATCGCCGAGCGGCCGAACGAGCAGATTTCCGTGCTGGCCGAGATCGCGGTCAACGCTGCGAAAGAGGCGCTGGCCAAGGCGGGCAAGGAAGGGCGGCAGGTCGATGCCGTGATCTGTGCGGCCTCCAACATGCAGCGTGCGTATCCGGCGATGGCGGTCGAAGTGCAGGCGGCGATCGGGGCCGAGGGTTTCGCGTTCGACATGAACGTCGCGTGCTCGTCGGCGACGTTCGGCATCCAGACCGGCGCGGATTTCGTGCGGGCGGGACATGCGAAGACGGTTCTGATGGTGAACCCGGAGATCTGTTCGGGACACCTGAATTTCACGGATCGCGACAGCCATTTCATATTCGGCGACGTGGCGACGGCTGTGCTGATCGAGGCGGAAGAGGTGGCGGGCAAGGGCGCCTGGAACATTCTCGGTACGCATCTCAAGACGCAGTTCTCGAACAACATCCGCAACAATTTCGGCTTCCTCAATCGCGGTGATCCGGATGGCGTCGGCAAGGCGGACAAGCTGTTCGTTCAGGAGGGCCGCAAGGTCTTCAAGGAAGTAGTGCCGATGGTGTCGGGCATGATCCTTGGCGAGATGGACCGGCTGGGGCTGAAGGCGAGCGACCTGAAACGTCTCTGGCTGCACCAGGCCAATGCCGGGATGAACCGTCTGATCGCCGAGCGCGTGCTGGGGCACGAGGCCACCGAGGACGAGAGCCCGACCGTGCTGGACACATATGCGAACACGTCATCGGCTGGGTCGATCATCGCGTTTCACAAGCATTCCGGAGATTTCAAGGTTGGCGACAAGGGCCTGATCTGCTCGTTTGGCGCGGGGTATTCGGCGGGCACGGTGTTCGTCGAGAAGACAGCTTAGGTGCGCGCGGACGCGATCTCAGAAGCGCGCGCGCTGAGGTAGTGGGCGGCTTGAGGTTTGCAGAAACCGTGGCGGACCGCGGGCGCATGCGAGCCTGCCCTCACGGTTCGACGGACCCTCACTCCCGCCTTCGCTGAGCTTCGGCGCGGCAAGTTGGTCGCTGCTCACCATGAGGGCTACGCGGACGCCGGTGTTTTGACGCGTTGAGACATCCACCGCTTCCTGGTGAGCAGCGCGAAGCGCGTGCGTCGAACCATGGGCTGCGAGGGGAGTGCGCGAGAGACGCTTGTAGCGCTCACGAATGACCCCTTCCGGATCTGCGGCCCATCTCGCGGGCGCGATGAAACGGCGGTTCATGTCGAACGGCGTGCGCGGGCATGGGCCGCCGTAAGAGGCGGGTGGAGTGATCTGGATCCATGTGTGGTCGAGCTGGAGGGGGTGGCCTGTGAGGAGTTGGGCTACCCCTTGCGCGATCAGTTGATCGCGATGCCATTCGGACTGGCGGAGGTCTTCCTAGCTGTCGCGCCAGTTTTGCCGGAAGCGACGGGCGCGTTTGAAGCGGGTGACTTAGCCGAGCATCGCGGCAAGCCACGCGACAAATGCGTGGACAGGCCAGGCCCAGTTCCGGGCCTCGCCTCTGTCATATGCGTCGGGGTTTTCGCGACGGTTATGGGCGCGATTATACGGCCGCAAATAGCCCCGCCGATTCTGCGCCACTGTTTCCCCCAAATTCCTGGCGGAAGTGATTGATTGGGTTGGGTTTCGGCGCTCGGTTTCCCCCAAACTCGGCATCAGCTTGCTTCGCTGGCAGCCCCCTCCGACCGCTTCGCGGCCACCTCCCCCGCCCGCTTTGCAGTCGAAGGAGGACTTCCCCCGGTGCCGCGAAGTCCTCCCCCACGAAGCTGGGGAAGGCACCCCGGACCTGATCCGGTGAACGCGTCACGGAAGGGGCTGGCTGCGAAGCAGGCGGATTGCTTCGGCGTTTTGAAGTGATTGAGATAGCGCCATTGCCCGCGTAGGGTCCCATAAACGACTAGACATAAGTCGATGGAGGAAGACCCATGGCTGCTGACACGGCGAAGCTGCCGCCATTCCGGCCCTTGCCCTACAAGGGGCCGAATATCGAGGCGATCCGCGGTGAGGGCGGGGTGGTGTACCTGCGCTCGCGCGAGCCGATGGGGCCGGTGGGGCGGACGATCCCGCACATTCTCGATGAGCGCGCGGCGATGCATCCGGACCGTGCATGGCTGAAGCAGCGCGAGCCCGGCCATGGACCGTGGCGCGAGGTGACCTATGGCAAGGCCGCACGGGTAACGCGATCGTTGGCGCAGGCGTTGCTCGATCGCGGGCTGGGGCCGGATGCGCCGCTGCTGATCCTGTCCGGCAATTCCATCAAGCACGCCCTGATGTCGCTCGCAGCGCAACGTATCGGCGCGCCAGCGACGCCGATCTCGCCCGCCTATTCCCTGATGTCCACCGACTTCGCCAAGCTTAAGCATTGCTTTGCGACGGTGAAGCCCAAAGCGATCTTCGTGCAGTCGATGGAGCCGTTCCGCAAGGCGCTCGCGGCGCTCGATCTCACGGGCGTGTCGGTGATCTCGACGGAGGGCGGAGAAGACTCGGAGTCGTATACCAGTCTTGCAGGCACGCCGGCGACGTCGCTCGTCGACACCGCGATGGACTGGCTGGGGCCGGACTCGGTCGGCAAGTATCTGTTCACCTCGGGCTCGACCGGCATGCCGAAACCGGCGCCGCAAACACAGGGACAGATGACCGCGCAGATCGCCGCCCGTGGCGGGATTGAACTGCCGCCGGAAGATCCCGACGAGATCGCCATGGCGCTCGACTGGATGCCGTGGAGCCATATCTCGGGCGGCAATGTGAACTTCAACAACGTCCTGTCGCTTGGCGGTACGTTTCACATCGACGAGGGCCGGCCGATGCCCGGCCTGTTCCAGACCACGATCGCCAACCTCAAGGATGTGCGGCCGCAGTCCTTTGGTTCGGCGCCGATCGCGTTCGGCATGCTGGCGGAAGCGATGGAAGCGGACAGCGAGCTGCGCGATGCGGTGTTCTCGCGGATGCGGGCCTTCATCTATGGCGGAGCGACGCTATCGGACGACGTCTATGAACGAATCCAGCAGCTTTCGATCCAGGCGACGGGCATGCGCACGCCGTTGCTCACCATGTATGGCGCAACCGAGACGCAGGGCGTGACGATGACGCACTGGATCCTGGAGCGTGTCGGCATGGTCGGTGTGCCGATGCCGGGAACGACGCTGAAGCTTGCTCCGGTCGGAAACAAGCTGGAGGTGCGCGTCAAGGGCCCGACCGTGATGCGCGGCTATCTCAACATGCCGGAGAAGAATGCGCAGGTGTTCGACGAGGAAGGCTTCTACTGTCTCGGCGACGCGGCGCGGTTCGAGGACCCCGAACACCCCGAAAAGGGCCTGATCTTCGATGGCCGCGTGACCGAAGACTTCAAGCTGGATTCGGGCACGTGGGTTTCGGTCGGCACGTTGCGCCCGGACATCGTGGCGGCATGCGCGCCGCTTGTGTACGACGGCGTGATCTGCGGTCAGGACAAGAAGTTCATCGGCGCGCTGCTGTGGCCATCGCCGGCTGCGATGAAGGCGGCGACGGAAGCGGCCGGCGGCGATGTGGCGAAGGCGTTCGGTGCGCTGACCATGCAGGTGGCGGAGAAACTGAAGGCGTTCAATGCGGTGGCCGGCGGATCATCACGGCGCGTCGGGCGGTTCAGGATGCTGACGACGCCCCCATCGTTGGACGCGGGCGAGATCACCGACAAGGGCTATGTGAACCAGCGCGCGACGCAGGACTCCCGGGCGGCGGAAGTGGCCTCGCTGTTCACGGCGGAGGCAGGGCCGGGAGTGGTGCAGCTTTAAGTCTGCTGTACGCCGTAATCGGTAGGCGTGCATTCGTGGCCCGACACGTCCTTCGGCGCGCGTGGTCGCCACGTCATCTCTCGACAGCAGCGCCCGCGTGTGCAGGATGACGCGCGCGTCAATTGCCGGAGCTGCACATGTCTGTCCTCGATGTCGAACGTCCTGATTTCCTGGCGGAGGAGGACATCCGCATGTTCGAGGATTCAGTGACGAAATTCTTCGAACAGCACGCCCCTGTCGAGCGCGTGGACAAGTGGCGCAAGGAGAAGGTGGTCGAGCGGGCGATGTGGACCGAGGCGGCCGAGGCCGGCCTGCTGGGCCTGTCGACGCCGGAAGAATATGGCGGCATGGGCGGGGACTATCGCCATGAGGTTATCCTCATGGAGCAAATGGGCCTTCAGGGCGTCGATGGCTTTGGCGCCTCGCTGCACAATGCGATCGTGATGCCGTACATCGTGCACTACGGCACTGAAGAGCAGAAGAAGCGCTGGCTGCCGCGCATGGCGTCGGGCGAGCTGATCTCGGCGATCGCGATGACGGAACCGGGCGCCGGATCGGACCTGCAGGGCATCAAGACGACGGCGAAGAAGTCCGGCAACGGATACGTCATCAACGGCTCGAAGACGTTCATTACCAACGGCCAGATGGCGAACCTCATCTGCGTTGTGGCGAAGACGGACCCGTCCAAGGGCGCCAAGGGGACGTCGCTGCTGTTCGTGGAGACGGACGAGGTCGAGGGCTTCGAGCGCGGGCGGAATCTCAACAAGCTGGGCCAGCCGGCGCAGGATACCTCGGAGCTGTTCTTCAACGAGGTGAAGATACCGGCCGAGAACCTGCTCGGCACGGAAGAGGGGCAGGGCTTCATCCAGCTGATGAGCCAGCTGCCGCAGGAGCGACTCAATATCGCGGTGCAGGCGATCGCGACGATCGAGCGTGCGCTGGAGCTGACGATTGCCTACGTCAAGGATCGCGGCGCATTCGGCAAGAAGGTGATCGATTTCCAGAACACGCAGTTCACGCTGGCCGAGTGCAAGACCGAGGCGACGGTGGCGCGCGTGTTCGTCAACCACTGCATCGGGCAGCATCTGCAGGGCAAGCTCGATGCGGCGACGGCGTCGATGGCGAAATACTGGACGACGGATCTCGAGGGCAAGATCGTGGACCGCTGCCTGCAGCTGTTCGGCGGCTATGGCTTCATGGACGAGTATCCCATCAGCCGCATGTATCGCGACAGCCGCATCCAGCGGATCTATGGCGGCACGAACGAGATCATGAAGATCCTGATCGCGCGGACGTTGTAAGCCAGATGGATCAGGCTGCAGACTTTCTCGCCGAGACCCAGGCGCTGGCGGGCCTGCTCGCGCCGCTGCCGGATTCAGCGTTCGATGAGGCGACGCAGTTCAAGGGCTGGACCGTCGGCGATGTGATCCGCCACCTCCATTTCTGGAACCGCGCGTCGGGGCTGCAGCTGACGGACGAGGCGGAGCTGGTGCGGCTGCTCGGCGCGATTGCGGGCGCGGGAGGCATGCGCGCTGTCGAGCGAGCGACGGTTCCGGAATCGGGGCAGGCGCTGCGTGCGGCGTGGCTGAAGACGGCGGGCGAGATCGCCGACATCTATGCGACGGCTGATCCCAAGGCGCGGTTGAAATGGGCGGGGCCGGACATGAGCGCGCGCTCGTCGATCACGGCGCGACTGATGGAGACATGGGCGCACGGGCAGGAGGTGTATGATCATCTCGGCGTCGAGCGTGCTGACCATGACCGGATAAAGAACATCGCGCATCTCGGCGTGTCGACATTTGGCTGGACCTATCAGGTACGGCGGATGGAGCTGCCGCCCGCCGCGCCCTTCGTGCGGCTGACGGCGCCATCGGGCGCGGTCTGGACATGGGGCGAAGCGAGCGCGGCCAATTCGGTCGCCGGCTCCGCCACGGAATTCTGCCAGGTGGTGACGCAGGTGCGCAACGTGGCGGACACCAAGCTGGTCGTGCGCGGTCCGGTCGCGACGCAGTGGATGGGCATGGCGCAGTGCTTTGCCGGCGCGGCGGAGCCGCCGCCGGCGCCCGGCTCGCGGTTTCGGAAGGCGAGAGCGGCCTGACGACGCCTTTTCTTCTGTGAGAGCGTCGCTACCGTCGTGCTTGCAGGGAGTTGCGCATGAGCGACCTCATCATCACCGAGCGTATCGGCCACGTGACGCGGTTGACCTTGAACAGTCCAGCCAGCCTGAATGCGCTGTCCGACGCCATGCTCGCGGCGCTCACATCGGCCCTCGGCGCACTTGCGGATGATCGGGCGACGAGGGTCATCATCCTTCGCGGCACAGGCAAGGCGTTCTGTGCCGGGCATGATCTCAAGGAGATGCAGGCCGCGCGTCAGACGCTGGACAAGGGCGCCGCGTACTTCCTGGATCTGTTCACCCGCTGTGGCGCGATGATGCAGATGATCCCGGCCTTGCCCCAGCCGGTGATTGCCGAGGTGCATGGCATTGCGACTGCGGCTGGATGCCAGCTGGTTGCAAGCTGCGACATGGCGGTGGCGGCGGAAGGGACGCGGTTCGGCGTCAACGGTGTCAATATCGGGCTGTTCTGCTCGACGCCGATGGTGGCCCTGTCGCGCAATGTGCCGCGCAAGGCCGCATTCGAAATGCTCACCACGGGGGAGTTCATCGACGCAGCCCGAGCGCGGGAGCTGGGGCTGGTGAACCGCGTGGTTCCGGCGGCGGAACTTTTCGGGGCGACGCTGGCGCTTGCGCAGGTGGTGGCCGGCAAGCTCACGACGGCGGTGAAGATCGGCAAGCGCGCGTTCTACGAGCAGGCGTCCATGAGCCTGGCGGACGCCTACGCTTACACAGCGCGTGTGATGGCGGAGAACATGATGCTGGCCGACACGGCGGAAGGCATCCAGGCCTTCATCGACAAGCGTCACCCAGAGTGGCGAGAGCAATAGCGCAATGGCTGCTCCGTCGTTTGACCGCCGCGACCTTTCCGGACCATTCGACATCGTCGGCGATGTCCATGGCTGCTGCGACGAGCTTGACGATCTGCTCGCGCTGCTCGGCTATCGCATCGATTGGCAGGGCGAGGATGTGCGCGTTACCCCGCCTCCCGGACGCACGCTGGTGTTCGTCGGTGACCTTGTCGATCGCGGACCGCGCACGCCGGATGTGCTGCGCATCGCGATGAGCATGGCCGAGCAGGGGACGGCGCTGTGCGTCGAGGGCAATCACGACAACAAGCTGGTGCGGTGGCTGTCCGGGGCGAATGTGAAGCCGGCGCACGGGCTGCAGGCGTCGATCGACCAGATGGCGGAGGAAGATCCGGCGTTTCGTGCGGCGGTGCGGAAATTCCTGGGGTCACTGCCGCCCTGGCTCTGGCTCGACGGCGGGGCGCTGGCCGTGGCGCATGCGGGTCTGAAACAGGAGATGATCGGCAAGTCCGGCGGCAAGGTGCGGTCGTTCGCGCTCTATGGCGACACGACCGGCGAGACGGACGGTTTCGGCAATCCGGTGCGGCTGAACTGGGCGCTGGATTACCGCGGAGACGCTGCGGTGGTGTACGGCCATGTCGCGGGCCCCGACGTGCAGGCGATCAACAACACCTGGTGCATCGATACGGGCTGCTGCTTTGGCGGTGCGCTGACCGCCCTGCGCTGGCCGGAGCGCGAGCTGGCCAGCGTTCCGGCGCGGAAGGTGTGGTTCGAGCCGACGCGGCCGCTGGCTGATCGAATTCGATAGTTGATCTGGCTTGACGGCGTCTGGTTCGCGGCTTCCTGATAGACAAAACATCAAGGGAAACGTCGCCATGAAAACGCGCATCACGGAACTGTTCGGGATCGAGCATCCGATCATCCAGGGCGGCATGCATTATGTTGGCTTCGCCGAGATGGCGGCTGCTGTCTCGGAAGCGGGCGGACTGGGCATCATCACTGGCCTCACCCAGAAGACGCCGGAAGGCCTGCGGGCGGAAATCCGCCGCTGCCGTGAGATGACGAAGAAGCCGTTCGGCGTGAACCTCACCTTCCTGCCGTCGGTGACGCCGCCGGATTATCCGGGCTTCGTGCGCACCATCATCGAGGAAGGCATCAAGATCGTGGAGACCGCCGGCAACAACCCGGCGCAGGTGATGCCCTTCTTCAAGGAAGCGGGTGTCAAGGTGATCCACAAGTGCACGTCGGTGCGCCACTCGCTGAAGGCCGAGAAGATCGGCTGCGATGCTGTGAGCGTCGACGGTTTCGAGTGCGGCGGCCATCCGGGCGAGGACGACGTGCCGAACTTCATCCTGCTGCCGCGCGCAGCGGAGGAACTCAAGATTCCGTTCGTCGCATCAGGCGGCATGGCCGATGGGCGCTCGCTCGTTGCCGCGATGGCGCTGGGCGCCGAAGGCATGAACATGGGCACGCGCTTCATGGCGACCAAGGACGCGCCCATCCACCAGAACGTGAAGGACGCACTGGTGAAGGCGAGCGAGCTCGACACGCGCCTCGTCATGCGTCCGCTGCGCAACACGGAGCGCGTGCTGAATAATGCGGGCGTCACGAAGATTCTCGAGAAGGAGAAGCAGCTCGGGGCCGGCATCAAGTTCGAGGACATCATCGAGGAAGTCGCTGGCGTCTATCCGCGCATCATGAAGGAAGGCGACATGGACGCGGGCGCCTGGAGCTGCGGCATGGTCGCGGGCCTGATCCACGACATCCCGACGGTGAAAGAACTGATCGACCGCATCATGCGCGAGGCGGAGGAGATCATCACGAAGCGGCTGATGGGTGCGGTTCGCGGCTGATCTGCATCTGAAGTAACGCGCGCTTACAGCACGCTTGCCGCGGCGCCTTGCAGCGCTGCGGCAATGCTTTCTGGGAGACGCGCCTGTGTGCCGTCGCTGAAGGTCAGCGTGGCGGGCAGGCCTTCAGGCGATCTGCTGGAGAGAACGCCGTACATCACCAGCGCTGCGAGATATGAGCCGTAGGCGTTGGGGTGGATGCCGTCGGGCGAATAGAGAGGGATGTCAGCCGGCGTAGCGCGCCATGCGGCGCCGACTGGGAAGAGCAGCGCACCGATGTCGTCTGCAGCGAGGCGGTAGGATTCAATCACGTCGTCGAAGTCTTCCGGTCGCGACTGCTGTGGCCAGACGCAGTAGAGCGCGGGGCGCGCGCTGGCGGCGGCGATGAATTTGGCGAAGCGCTTCACGCTGCTGCGGAGGTCGCGGCGGCTTTCAGGTCGTGACGACGGGCCCTGCTGCATCACCACTGTTGTCCAGCCGCCGCGTGCGATGGCTTTCTCCGCTTTGCGCTGTGGCGAGTACCAGTGATCGAACAGACTGACGCCCGGCATCGCGACCATTTCCGTGCTGGCCTGAGCGCCCGCCCCCGCGAAGACGGCCTCGACAATCCTTGGCAGGTTGTTGGTGTAGGTGAGGCTGTTGCCGATGAAGAGGAGGCGCTGCGCGGTCGCATCCTGCGCGAACGCCGGCGTGGCAGCGCTCGCGAGCGCGCCGAGGGTCAGGGCGCGGCGCGTGAGGGCGAATGGATGCATGTGCGTCACGCAAGGTCCTTCCTGATGCGACAATGGCGAGGCGGCGCGGGATGAGCAACGCACAAAGAAGAAGGGCGGCGAACCGAAGCTCGCCGCCCTTTGTTTTTCCTCGCCCGCAGGAAAGCCTACTCGGCTTTCACTTCCGGCAGGTCGCCGGAGGCCGGCATGGATTTCTTGGTGAGGAACACGGCGACATTGCGCTTGTCTTGTTCGGTGAGACCGCCGACCACGCCGGCCATCATCGGCACGGGAGTGGTGAGGGCCTGGACGATCTTGTCGTTTTCGAAGGTCGCGAGCTTGTCCATCTTCGGAGCGTTCATCATGCCCGGTTCGTGGCACATCTTGCATTTGGCCTCGTAGAGGGCGGCGCCTTCGGCAGGGCCGGGCTCGGCGAACGCAGGCGCGGCGAGGACCGCGAAACCGAGAACAGCAGCAGCAGCGAATTTCATGAAAGCCCTCCAGATGACGTAGCGCCCGCTTTTAGTGGTCCCGACCTGAACAGGCCATGACCAAGCGCAGTTTTTGCTGACATGCGGCGTTTTGGCTGCACGGACAGGCGGAATCGCCCTTTTTGCGGCCGGGTGATACACTGCCGGTTCGATCGGGCGGCCGGGCGACCGCTGGCAGGCCATTCCTGCAAGGGAAGGGTGGGCTGGAGGAAAGTCCGGGCTCCACGAAGGCAAGGCGGCGGATAACGTCCGCCCGGAGCGGCGCTCTCAAGGCGCCGGGCCGAGGGATAGCGCCACAGAAAGCAAACCGCCTTGGGACTCGTCCCGAGGTAAGGGTGAAAGGGTGGGGTAAGAGCCCACCGCGTCCCTGGCGACAGGGATGGCAAGGCAAGCCCCGCCTGGAGCAAGACCGAATAGGGACGGGCGCTGGGAAACCAGCAGGCGCGCTTTCGCGCTCCGTCCGGGTTGGTCGCGCGAGGCGGTCCGCAAGGGCCGTCCCAGAGGAATGGTCGCCCAAGGGCCGCAAGGCTCTGGACAGAACCCGGCTTACAGGCCGTCCGATCGAGATTTACCCATTTGCTGTGGACAGCTTTGCGGCGGCCCGTGAGTCCGCCAAGCGCCTGACTCTAAGGGAGTTAAGGCGAGGCTATTCACAGGTCGTAAGCCACTTATCCACAACCCGAACGATATAGCTCACCGATCTACCGGATTTGTTCCGTTCGCTGACGTCTCAAAGGTTAACGGCGGGCTAACGTCCCGTTGTTTCCCATATGGCCCCATGGTATCCCGTGCACCTCCACGGAAGGGGCTCCGTGGCGGGACAGACTGGGGCGCAATCCCATCCGGGAAGGGCGCAAAGCGGGCATTCGGGAGCATGTTTCTCTCCTCATTCGAGAGCAGCGTAGACGCAAAGAAGCGGGTCTCGATTCCGGCTGCCTTTCGCAAGGCGCTGGGGCGCGCGGACACCGTGTTCCTGTGGCCGTCGCTGGACAAGCCGTGCATCGAGGGAGCGGGTCAGCGCCTGATGGAAGAGTTCGACGCCTCAATGAGCGAGCTGGACCTGATGGATCCGCGCCGCATTGCGCTGTCGAACTACATCATGGGCGAGGCCCGGCAGGCGAAGCTGGACGAGGGCGGACGGGTGGTCCTCGACGCTGAACTGCTGGGAATCGCGGGCGTCAGCGAGAAGGCGAAGTTCGTCGGGCTGGGCGACCGTTTCCAGATCTGGGAGCCCGGCGCCTACGAAGGCGAGAAGGCGAAGATGCGCGCGCTCGCGAAGGAAAATCTCGGTCTGCTGAAGGCCAAGCCACGTCGCCCGGACCACGGCAAGGGCGAGGCGCTCGACGAATGAGCGATGATCCCGTCTCCCTGCACCCGATCTCGCCGCATTCTGGCACGCACGTTCCGGTGCTGGCCGAAGAAGTGATCCATGCGCTCGCGCCGGTCGACGGCGCGGTGATGGTGGACGGCACCTATGGCGGCGGCGGTTATGCGCGCGCGGCGCTGGCCGTCGCCAACTTCACACTGATCGCGATCGACCGCGACCCCGAAGCGATGGAGCGGGCGTGGGCGCATGCGGGCAAGGATCCGCGCGTTATTCCGGCGGCGGGACGGTTCGGCGAGATCGAGCAGATCCTGCACGCGATGAATCGCGACCATGTCGACGGCATCATGCTGGACCTCGGCGTGTCGTCCTTTCAGATCGACGAGGCCGGGCGCGGCTTCTCCTTCATGCGCGATGGTCCGCTCGACATGCGGATGGAAAAGCGCGGACCGAGCGCGGCCGATGCGGTCAATCACCTGACCGAGGGCGAGCTGGCCGACATCATCCACATTCTGGGCGAGGAGCACGCGGCGCGGCGGATTGCCCGCGAGCTTGTCCACCGCCGCCGGTCGCAGCCCTTCACCACAACGCTGGACCTGGCGGATGTCGTCGAAAAGGCGCTGGGCGGGCGGCGCGGCAAGCCCACGCATCCGGCGACGCGCACCTTCCAGGCTCTGCGCATGTGGGTGAACGACGAGTCTGGCGAACTGGTGCGCGCGCTGGCTGCGGCCGAGCGTGTTCTGAAGCCGGGTGGAAGGCTGGTGATCGTAACCTTCCATTCAATCGAGGATCGCATCGTCAAACTCTTCCTGCGGTCGCGTTCCGGCAACGATCCTGGCGTTTCCCGCCACCTGCCGAAAATGGCCAAGGGAAAGGCGCCGACGTTCGAGGTGCTCCAGCGCAAGGCCGTCGAGGCGAGCGAGGCGGAGACGGCGAGCAATCCGCGCGCACGGTCGGCGCGACTGCGCTGGGCGCTGCGCACCGAGGCGCCAGCCTGGAATGTCGACGCCGACGACGGGTTCCGCCTGCCGGGGCTCAAACAGCTTGAGGGAGTTGCCTGATGAAACGCCTGGCCATCATTGGCGGACTGGTCGTCGCGGTGCTCGCAGTCGCCGTCTATCGCGCCAAGCTGAGTGCGGAAGAGACGCAGGTCCGCATCGATGAGCTGAAGATCGAGGCGCAGGCCGAAGAGGCCGCCATCGCCACCCTGCGCGCCGACGAGGCTGTGCTGACGCGGCCTGAGCGTATCGGCGGGATCGCGCAGCAGCAGCTCGGCCTCGAGCCCGCCAACCCAAGCCAGTATGTCGCCCCCGAAGCCCTGAAGCAGCGGCTCGGCGAGGAGAGGCTTCGCCTGCCGGCGCCCGCTGAGGGAGCTCAGCCGCAGCAGCAATGAGAGCTTACGCCGCGCCATATCCGAAGGACGTCTGGGGTCCGCGCCGCGCCCGCATCATTGCGGTCGGCCTCGCGCTGGTCTTCGTCGTGATCGTGGGCCGCTCGGCCTATGTCGCCTTCAACGGACCTGACCGCAGCGCCGTGCCGGTTGCCGCAGTGGAAGACGTGCGCCGCGCCGACATCGTTGATCGCCGCGGCGAACTGCTGGCGACGACGGTGGAGGGGACTTCGCTGGCGGTCGATCCGAGCGCGATCTGGGATTCGCGCGATGTCGTGGCCGGCATCCGCACGGTGTTCCCGGACCTCCGCGAGGATGCGCTGACGGCGATGATGGCCGACAAGAAGCGCCAGTTCGCCTGGGTGAAGCGCGGGCTCGACGACGAGCAGATCAAGGCGCTGAAGGAACTCGGCGTCGAGGGGCTTATGTTCGTCAACGAGGCGCAGCGGCGCTATCCGGGCGGCAGTCTCGCAGGCCACTTCCTCGGCTACACCAGCATCGACGGCGACGGTCTCGAAGGCGTCGAGCGCGTCTATGATGAGCGGCTGAAGCAGGGCGTCGAGCCGTTGCAGCTGACGCTCGACGCCAGCGTGCAGTTTGTCGTGGAAGAAGAACTGACGCGCGCCTTCGCCGATTTCGACATGAAGGGCGCTGCCGGCATCGTGCTCGACGCACATACGGGCGCCGTGCGCGCGATTGCGTCGTGGCCGCAGATCGATCCGCGCCTTCGCGGCGAAGAGGGCGACGACGCGAAGACCAATCGCGCGCTTAATGCTCGCATGGAGCTCGGCTCGATCTACAAGCCTCTGACGGTCGCGGCGGCGCTCGAAGCCGGCGTGCTGCAGGGGACTGATACGTTCGACGTTTCGGCGCCGGTGAAGATCGGCGCGGTCACGGTCCGCGACCAGCATCCGCTGACCCGCGTGTCGGGCAAGGCGGCGACGGCGGAGGACATTCTCGCCGAAAGCTCCAACATTGGCACGGCGATGATCGCGCAGCGGATGGGCGCGGAACGGCAGAAGGAATTTCTCGGCAAAGTCGGCTTGCTGGCCGGTCATGGCGGGGAGGGGCCGCAATGGGCGTCCCCCCTCGTACCGCAGAAGTGGGACCAGACGGCCATGGCGACTGTCGCCTATGGCCATGGCATCTCGGTGAGCCCGCTCGCCTTTGCGATGACCTACACGCCGTTCGCGAATGGCGGCGAGTATGTGTCGCCGAGCTTCATCGAGCCGGTCGATGCAGGCAGCGTGAAGCGGACGCGCGTGATGTCGGCGCGAACGGCCGACGCCGTGCTCGGCATGATGCGCACGACGGTCACGCAAGGTTCCGGCAAGCTGGCGGAAGCAAATGGCTATGAAGTCGCTGGCAAGACAGGCACGGCGGAGAAGCCTACGCCGAACGGTTACGATCCCGACAGGAACATAACGTCTTTTGCCGCGGTCTTCCCTGCATCCCGCCCACAATTTGTCGTGCTAGTCGTGCTCGATGAAGCGCAGCCCAGAACGGGCGAGCAACGCACGGCCGCCTACACGGCGGCACTGATCGCCGGAAAGGTGATCGCGCGCGCGGCCCCGCTGCTGGATGTGCAGCCCGTGCTGGAGGCGACCGCAACGCGCGGCATCGCCCCCCTCACGCGCACAAGTGCGGAGGCGGACGCGCAATGAAACTGGACTCACTCATCCCCGGCGCCCCCGCGCTCGACATCACCGGCATCACGGCCGACAGCCGCAAGGTGCGGTCGGGCTTCCTGTTTGCGGCGCTTCAGGGCATGGCGAAGGATGGGCGCGAGTATATCGACGCCGCGATCAAGGCCGGTGCGGTGGCGATCCTCACCGATGATCGTCCGGGGGAATGGGATGTACCGGCGGTGAAGACGGCTGAGCCGCGCCTCACGTTGGCGACGGCGGCGGCGGCATTCCATCCGGTGCAGCCGGGCATCGTGGCTGCGGTGACCGGCACGAACGGCAAGAGCTCGACGGTCGATTTCCTGCGCCAGATCTGGGCGAGCATGGGCCGCAAGGCGGCGTCGATGGGTACGCTTGGCGCGATCGGTCCTTCGGGCGTGGTTGATCTCGGCCACACGACGCCGGACCCGGTCGCCATCCACGACACGCTGGAGAAGCTGGCGAAGGAAGGCGTGACCCACGCGGCGATGGAAGCTTCAAGCCATGGCCTCTCCCAGTATCGCCTGCACGGCGTGAAGCTGGCGGCGGGGGCCTTTACCAACCTCACGCAGGACCATCTCGACTACCACACCGATTTCGACGACTACCGCAGCGCCAAGATGAAGCTGTTCTCCGAACTGCTGCCGGCTGGCGCGCCTGCCGTGATCAACGCCGACAGCCCGGAACTCGAGCGGTTCGAGGCGGTCGCGCAGGAGGCGGGGCTCAAGACGTTCACAGTCGGCTGGCGCGGGCGCGACCTCCGCATCTCCGAAGCTCTGCCGCGCGGGACGGGGCAGGACCTTGTCATCCAGTGGGGCGGTGGGCCAAGCGCAGGCAATGAGCGCAAGGTGCACCTGCCACTGATCGGCGAGTTCCAGGCGCTGAACGCGCTGTGCGCCGCGGGTATCGCGATGGCGCTGGGCGATGATGTGCATGCCGTGCTCGACGGGTTGACCCAGCTCAAGGGCGTGCATGGGCGGTTGGAGCTTGTCGGGCAGACGGCGGGCAAGGCACCCGTTTTTGTCGATTATGCGCACACGCCGGATGGTCTCAACGTGCTCCTGCGCGCGGCGCGGCCGCATGTAAGGGGCAAGCTCATCGTGGTGTTCGGCTGTGGCGGCGATCGCGATGCGACCAAGCGGCCGATCATGGGCGATGTGGCGCGGCGCCTGGCCGACGAGGTGATCGTCACCGATGACAATCCGCGCTCGGAGGAGCCGGCTGCGATCCGCGCTGCGATCCGCAAGGGCGCGCCGGATGCGAGCGAGATCGGCGACAGGGCGTCGGCGATTCAGGAAGGGGTGCGCCGCCTGAAGCCGGGCGATGCGCTGCTGATCGCAGGCAAGGGCCATGAGACCGGACAGATCGTGAAGGGCGTCACGATCCCGTTCTCCGATTTCGATGTCGCGCGTGATGCGTTGAAGGATGTCGGGGGCACGAATGGTTGATTCACCGGCGCCTCTCTGGACCTCCGAGGAGGCCGCCGCCGCGACGGGCGGCAAGGCGCTCGGGACGTGGGCCGTGAATGGCGTGTCGATCGACACGCGCTCGCTGCAGCCGGGCAATCTTTTCGTTGCGCTGACGGATGTGCGCGATGGCCACGACTTCGTCGCGAACGCGTTCGCGGCGGGGGCCGAGGCGGCGTTCGTGTCGCGCGACGTGCTGGGCGGTCATCCCGGCTTGCTGGTTGACGATGTGCTGCCTGCGCTGGAGCGGATGGGGCTGGCGGCGCGGGCGAGGACGGATGCGGTTTGCGCGGCGGTGACAGGCTCGGTGGGCAAGACCAGCGTCAAGGAGATGCTGGCGCGCATCTATCGCGCGGCGGGCAGGGCGCACTGGTCGGACAAGTCGTTCAACAATCACTGGGGCGTGCCGCTGACGCTGGCGCGCATGCCGCGCGAGACGGAACGGGCGATCTTCGAGATCGGCATGAACACGCCGGGCGAGATCGCGCCGCGGTCCCTGATGGTGCGGCCGCATGTGGCGATGATCACGCGGATTGCGCCAGCCCACTTGGCTGGCATGGGCTCGGTCGAGGGCGTGGCGGACGAGAAATCGCAGATCTTCGCGGGTCTGCAGGATGGCGGCGCGGCGATCCTGCCGGCGGAGGACAAGTTCCACGACCGCCTGCATGCGGCGGCGTTGCAGCTGCAGCGCTCGGCCAAGCTTTACACCTATGGCGGCGCAGCGGGTTCGCGGGCGGCGACGCCGGTGCGGTATGAGACAGACGGCTTCACCTCGCGCATCGGCATCGACGTGATGGGCGAGGTCGTGAGCGTCAGCCTCAACGCAGTGGGCGAACACTGGGCCGGCAATGCGGCGCTGGCGCTTCTCGCTGCTGTTCTGTCGGGCGTGCATGCGCGCGACGCAGCCGAGGCGCTGTCGGGCTATGCGCCGCCTGCGGGGCGCGGCGTGGCGGAGATGCTCAAGCTGCCGCAGGGTGGCGAAGTGACGCTGGTGGATGACGCCTACAACGCCAATCCGGAGTCGATGCGTGCAGCGATCGAAGGCTTCGGGCGCAGGCCAGGGCGCCGCATCGTTGCACTTGGCGAAATGCGCGAACTCGGCGAGGGCTCTGCTGCGCTTCATGCGGGGCTGGCGGATGCAATCACCGCGGCGAACGTTTCGCGTGCGGTGCTGTCGGGTGATGAAATGAAACACCTGGCGGACGCGCTGAAATCGCGCGCGCCGTCAATGCGAGTCGAACATGTCACAGGTCCGGCAGAAGCGGCCGCGCAGGTGAAAAGCTGGTTAGAAGCGGGGGACGCTGTCTTGATCAAAGGGTCGAATGCGTCCGGCATGGCGCGTGTAGGAACGGCGCTCAGGCAGATGAGCGAAAGCGCCGCCGCCATACCGCAGAAAGCGACTGGGGCGTAGCATGCTGTATCATCTCCTCTCGCCCTACACGGGTGAGCTGAACCTGTTCAGCTTCGTCACGTTTCGCGTGGCGCTCGGCCTGACGACCGGGCTGATCCTGACCATGCTGTTCGGCTATCCGATGATCCTCTGGCTCCGGAAGAAGCAGGGCAAGGGCCAGCCGATCCGCACCGACGGCCCGGAAAGCCATCAGGCCAAGAAGGGCACGCCCACCATGGGTGGCTTCCTCATCCTGTTCGGGATCCTGTCCGGCACGCTGCTGTGGGCTGACCTCACCAACCAGTATGTCTGGATCGTGCTTTTTGTGACTGTCGGATTCTGCCTTGTTGGCTTCATCGACGACTACCAGAAGGTGACCAAGAAGGGCACGGCGGGCTTATCCGGAAAAGTCAGGCTGCTGATGGAGTTCGCCATTGCCGGCATCGCCGTGTGGTGGATCTCAGTCTACGCGCAGGCGACCACGGATGCGGCTCTTGCGGCCGGTACGCTGGCGGTGGCGCCGCAAGATGGCTTCGCGACCGGTCTCGCGCTGCCGTTCCTCAAGGACTTCATGTTCGACCTGACGATCTACGGCTTCATCGCCTTCGGGGCGTTCGTGATCGTTGGTGCAGGTAACGCCGTGAACTTCACTGACGGTCTCGACGGGCTCGCCATCGGGCCGGTGATGATCGCAGGCGCAACCTTCGGCTTCATCGCGTATGCGACGGGAACGCCGCGCTTTGCCGACTACCTGCTGCTGTCGCCGACGCCGGGGACGGCGGAGTTGTCCGTCGTGATGGGCTCGCTGATGGGCGGGGGGCTGGGCTTCCTCTGGTACAATGCGCCGCCCGCCAAGATCTTCATGGGCGACACCGGCTCGCTGGCGCTGGGCGGATGCCTCGGCGCGATGGCGGTGTGTGTGAAGCACGAGATCGTGCTGGCGATCGTCGGCGGCCTGTTCCTGTTCGAGGCGCTGTCGGTGATCATCCAGGTCGTCTACTTCAAGGCGACCGGCAAACGCTTCTTCAAGATGGCGCCGGTGCACCACCATTTCGAGAAGCTGGGGTGGTCGGAACCGACCGTCGTCATTCGCTTCTGGATCATCGCCTTCCTGCTGGCGCTTGCCGGCCTCGCAACCCTGCGTCTGAGGTGAGACACAGGTGATCCCGGTCCGCACATTCGAGGGAAAGGACGTGGCAGTGTTCGGCCTTGGCAGGTCGGGCATCGCGACGTGCAAGGCCCTCATGGCCGGCGGCGCCCGCGTATGCGCGTGGGACGACAACGAAAACTCGCGCAAGGCGGCCGAGGCTGCTGGCGTGCCGCTGGTCGACCTCAACCGTCGCGACTGGCAGACGTTCGCGGCGCTCGTCCTGTCGCCCGGCATCCCGTTCCGCTTCCCCGAGCCGCACCGCTTCGTGCGCATGGCCCAGATGGTGGGCGTGCCGGTGATCGGCGATATGGAATTGTTCGCCCGCGCCGTGAACGAGTTCCGTTCGATCGAGCGCCCCCGCATCGTCGGCATCACGGGCACTAACGGGAAATCGACCACCACGGCGCTGGTCGGCCACATCCTGAAGACGTGCGGCAAGGATGTCCGCGTCGGCGGCAATATCGGCGTCGGCGTGCTCGACCTCGAGAAGCTGCATGCCGAAGCGATCTATGTGCTGGAGCTGTCGAGCTATCAGCTCGACCTTGCCGAGAGCCTGCGCTGCGACATCGCGGTGATGCTCAACATCTCGCCGGACCATCTCTCTCGCCATGGCGGCATGGACGGTTATGTCAGCGCCAAGCGCCGCATCTTCCGCAACCAGGGACCGGACGACGTCGCCATCATCGGCGTGGACGACATGCGCTCCGGCGTGATGTCGACGCAGCTGACCAGCGAGGGCCTGCGCCGCGTGATCCCGATCTCCGCCGAGTATGGCCTTGGCCGCGGCGTCGCCGTGCTCGACGGCATGCTGCAGGATTCGATCGCGGGCCGCGCCGAACAGCCGGTGAACGTCTCCGGGGCGAAGGCGCTGCCTGGCCGCCACAACCATCAGAACATCGCCGCGGCCTATGCCGTGTGCCACGCGCTGGGCCTCGAGCCAGCGGACATTCTCGCGGCGATCCAGACTTTCCCCGGCCTACCGCACAGGCTGGAGAATATCGGCGCCATCGATGGCGTGCGCTTCATCAACGATTCGAAAGCCACCAACGCGCAGGCGGCCGAGCAGGCGATCCGCGCCTTCCCGAATGCGTGGTGGATCGTCGGCGGCCGGCCGAAGGAGGAGGGGATCGACGAACTCGCCCCGCTGTTCGGCTCGATCCGCAAGGCATACCTGATCGGCGAGTCGACAGACGCGTTCGCGCGCGCGCTCGAGGGCAAGCTCGACCATGTGAAGTGTCGCACGCTCGACGTCGCCGTGAGCCAGGCATTCGAGGATGCGCGCGCATCCGGCGCCGAGGGGGCGGTCGTCCTGTTCTCGCCCGCATGCGCGAGCTTCGACCAGTTCCGCGACTTCGAGCAGCGCGGCCTCGCCTTCCGGCAGGAAGCCGTGAAGCTCGTGAAGCGCCGTTCGCCAACCGAGCCGGCGTGAATCTGCGATGCAGGTTTTCAAGCGGTCCGATACATCGCCCCTCGCCGAATGGTGGCGCACGGTCGACAAGGGGCTCATTGCCGCCGCCCTGATCCTTCTGGGCGCGGGCATCGTGCTGTCGCTGGCGGCGGGGCCTGCAGCTGCGGCCAAGCTGGATATCGAGGACCCATTCCATTTCGTCTACCGGCAGGCGGGGTTCGTGCTCGCAGCCATCGGCGTGCTGCTCGGCTCGTCGCTGCTCGATCCGGTCTGGGCGCGGCGTGTCTGTCTTGTGCTGTTCGTGCTGTGCTTCCTGCTGATGGCGGGTCTCTTGCTGTTCGGGCATGAGGCGAAGGGCGCGACGCGCTGGATCAGGCTATGGGGCACGACCTTCCAGCCGTCTGAGATCATCAAGCCTGCGCTGGTCGTGCTGACCGCGTGGCTGCTGGCGCAGCGCGACAAGTTTCCGGCAGGGCCATGGGCGCCGATCGCTTTCGCATTTTACGCGGTGACGGTGGGGCTCCTGTTGCTGCAGCCGGATGTCGGTCAGTCGGCGCTGGTGACTGCGGCGTTCGTCATCGTGTTCTTTGTCGCCGGCCTGCCGTGGATGTGGGTCGGCGTCTTTGCCGTGCTGGGCACTATCCTGCCTGTGCTGCTCTATTCGATCATTCCGCACGTGCGCTTCCGCGTCGACTCCTTCCTCAACCCCACCGACTACGACACCTACCAGATCGACAAGGCGCGGCAGGCGATCGAACGTGGCGGCCTGTTCGGCGTCGGGCCGGGCGAGGGCACCGTGAAGCGCGTGCTGCCGGATGCGCATACCGACTTTGTCTATGCTGTGGCAGGCGAGGAGTTCGGGCTCCTCCTGCTGGTTGCGCTCACCGTGATCTTCGCGGTGATCGCCATCAAGGGCATCATGGAAGCCTCGAAGCAGGCCGACATCTATCAGCGCGCGGCAGGCGTCGGCCTCTATGCGATCTTCGGCCTGCAGGCGGCGGTGAACATGTCGGTGAACCTGTCGCTGATCCCGCCGAAAGGCATGACGCTGCCGCTGGTGTCGTCCGGCGGATCGTCACTGCTCGGCTCGGCGCTTACGCTCGGGCTTGCTCTGGCGCTCACGCGCAAGCAGCCGGAATCCACGCTTTCGCATCTGAGGCACGTATGATGTCTTCTACCAAGCCGCTTGTCGTCGTCGCCGCCGGCGGCACGGGCGGGCACATGTTTCCCGCCCAGGCCTTCGCCGACGAGATGCACGCACGCGGCTGGACCGTGGCGCTGGTGACGGACGAGCGCGGCGCGAAATACGCCACCAACTTTCCCGCCGACTGGCGCCTGCAGGTCGACGCGGCGACCTTCGGATCGAAACTGCCGCACAAGCTGCTGGCGAGCACGCTGAAACTTCGCAAGGGCACCGCTGAGGCGCGCCGTAATTTCGAGAAGACCAAGCCGAAGATCGTCGCGGGCTTTGGCGGCTATCCATCTTACCCGTCGCTGTCAGCTGCCCGCGCCATGGGCGTGCCGATCGTCATCCACGAGCAGAACTCCGTTCTTGGCCGAGTGAACCGGTTGTTTGCGAAGAGCGCGAAATTCGTCGCCTGCGGCTTCGACCGCCTCGACCGACTGCCGCCGGGCGCCGAGGGGACTAAGCGCGTGGTGGGCAATCCAGTGCGCAATCCCATCAAGGCCGTGCGCGAAAGGCCCTATCCAGAACTCGACGATGCAGGCCCGCTCAACCTCTTGATCACCGGCGGCAGTCAGGGCGCGCGCCTGTTCGGCGACGTGATCCCGAAGGCGATCGTTGCGCTGCCGGCGGCGCAGAAGGCGCGGCTGCACGTGGTGCAACAGGCGCGCGAAGAACAGCTGGAAGCTGTGCGCGGTGTCTACAAGGACGCGGGCGTGAAAGCGACCGCTGAGTCCTTCTTCTCCGACATGCAGGACAGGTTGGCGGCAGCGCATCTGGTGATTGCCCGCGCTGGCGCATCGACCGTGACGGAGCTCGCGGTAGCGGGGCGGCCATCGATTCTCATCCCGCTCGGCATCGCGATGGATGATCACCAGACCGCCAACGCTGAAGGCATGGTGACGGGCGCCGCCGCCGACGTGGTTCCTGAGCCGAAATTCAATGTCGAGGCCTTCACGCCGCTCCTGCTTGAACGGATCAGCAATGCCGGCGTGCTGAAGGCGCGCGCCCGCGCCGCCTGGCAACTGGGCCGGCCAAACGCGGCGAAGGAACTGGCCGATCTTGCGGAGCAGGCTGCGGGCGTGAGGGCGGGGTAGGCTCAGGCCGTTGCGTCCGCAGGGTGGGAATTCGCCAGTCGAAGACGTTCGCTAGTATCGGCGCGCGAGCTGTTCCGCCTTGTTGATGACGTCGTTGAGCATGCGCTCGCCTTTACCCCAGGCAAACGCCTGACCCTTGATCTCGCTTGCGCCAACCACTTCTGTGCCCTGATCGCCGCGGTCAATAACATCGAAGGCCACGGTTCCCGCGCTTGACAGCATGTCGCCAGGCAGGATTCCTTCGAGGTACGCGCCAGCGCGAGTGTCGGTGGCCGCAGACAGGCCCGACGGGCCGCTGGTCATTGTAACGACCATCGCCCTCAACACGCTGGCATAGGGTTGTGCAATCGACCGGGTGACCTGTTTCTTGTTCGCGAAACCGAGGCCCTCGCCAAGCGCCTTTCCACCCTGCATGGCGCCCAGAAACTCGGCCTGAGACATGCCGGCGGCGCCGGCCAGGCCTTTGGCGATTTTGTCCGCGTCGACGCCTTTGTGGCCTTCCGACCGGCTGAGTCCTTCTTCCGAAAGGATGGTCCGCACAGAAACACGAGGTGTCGAATCTGACATGGCTGGGCTCCGCGATTCATGGAGCCACTTTATATCACGGGCTGGGAATACTTGGCGACGGGCACAGGCCTGGCTGCACGTGACGCCCTTGGGTTATCTTCGGTCGGGGTGGATCGCGAGTGACGTAGCCGGGAGCCGAGACCAGAAACCGCAGGGCTTGACCCAGGCCCCGCCGCAGGCTCACTCACCACATGCGTAGAACAATCCCCTTCGACGTCGGCGCGGTGCATTTTGTCGGCATTGGCGGCATAGGCATGTCTGGCATCGCCGAGGTGATGATCAACCTTGGCTATCAGGTTTCCGGCTCCGATATGAAGGCGAGCGCGAACACGGATCGGCTGGCTCAGCGCGGCGCCAAGATCATGATCGGGCACAAGGCCGAGAACATCGAGGGCGTCGGCGCGCTCGTGATCTCGACCGCGATCAAGGGCGGCAATCCGGAAGTCGATGCGGCGCGGGCGCGGGCCATTCCGGTTGTGCGCCGGGCGGACATGCTGGCCGAGCTGATCCGGCTGAAGTGGACGGTCGCGATCGCCGGCACGCACGGCAAGACCACAACGACCTCGATGGTGGCGGCGCTGCTCGACGGCGTGGGGCTCGACCCGACCGTGATCAATGGCGGCGTCATCAACGCCTATGCCTCGAATGCGAAACTCGGGCAGGGCGAGTGGATGGTGGTGGAGGCCGACGAGAGCGACGGCACCTTCACCAAGCTGCGCCCGACCGTCTGCATCGTCACCAATATCGATCCCGAGCATTTGGATCACTACGGCTCGATGGAAGCGCTGCGGAAGGGCTTCGACACGTTCGTCGAGAACCTTCCATTTTATGGTTTTGCGGTTCTCTGCGCTGACCACCCCGAAGTGCAGGCGCTGGCCTCGCGCATCCCGGATCGGCGCCGCATCACCTATGGCTTCAATCCGCAGTCGGACCTGTGGGCCGTGAACGTGAAGCCGGAAGCTGGTGGGTCTGTGTTCGATCTCGTGCTGCGTTCGCGCGGCGAGACGGATCAGACGCGCTGGGTCGGCCTGAAGCTGCCGATGGCGGGACGGCACAATGTGCAGAACTCGCTGGCGGCCATTGCAGTCGCGCGCGAGCTTGGCGGCACGGAAGAACAGATCCGTGCGGCGCTGCTGAAGTTCGGCGGCGTCAAGCGGCGGTTCACGTCGGTGGGCGACTGGAATGGCGTGAAGATCATCGACGACTACGGCCACCACCCGGTTGAGATCGCAGCAGTCTTGCGCGCCGCGCGTGATGTGCAGGGTCGCGACAAGCGCGTGATCGCCGTCGTGCAGCCGCACCGCTACACGCGCCTACGCGACCTGTTCGAGCAGTTCTCGACCTGCTTCAATGATGCGGACGAAGTCTATGTCGCGCCGGTCTATGCGGCGGGCGAGCAGCCGATCGACGGCATCAGCCATGAGAGCCTGGTGAAGGGCCTCATCAACCATGGCCATCGCTCGGCGAAGGCGATCGGATCGCTGGCGGAACTACCTGCCGTGGTCCGCAACGCGGTCAAGACAAATGACGAGATGGTGGTCTGTCTCGGCGCCGGAGATATCACCGCGCATGCCAATGCTTTGGCGGATGATCTCAAGCGCGGCTGAGCGCGACGGGTTCACAGCGCCGCTCGTCAAGGTTAACAAGCCCTGAAATCCTCTGCGGCCCGTGGTTAGGCTTACGGTAACCTCGTGCATGCTTCTGGACAAACAACCGGCGCCGGGCGCCGTCATTGCAGATACGGACGCATGAAGAAGTCGCATTCCATCATCGCCGCCAGCGCAGGGCTGGTTATCGCCCTGGTGGGTGGCCTTGTGGCGGGCAACTGGCGCACCGCCGAGGCGACATCGACCCAACCGCAATTCGCGCGGCCCAATTCACTGAGCTATGCGCGCCCTGCCGCGGACGATCTGACGCGCTATGGCGTGCTCGGCGACGACAAGACGCGTGCGAAGATCTCGACGGATCTGGCCGCCTGCCGCGCCGCGCTGAAGGCTGCTGGCGTGTCGTTCAACCTGGTGCCTGCGAAGAGCCAGGGCGCGTGCGGCTATGGCGAAGCCCTCGAAGTGAAAGCCTCGCTCGCGTCCTTCACGCCGAACCCAGGCGCGCCGGATGAGCTGCCGATGACCTGCGATCTCGCCGCACGGCTGCACATGTGGGAGCGCCACATCGTGATCCCGGCGGCGGAGAAATATCTCGGCTCGCCGGTTGTCGACATCAAGGCCTTCGGCACATTCCAGTGCCGAACGGTGGCCGGGGTCGACCGGCTGTCTGAGCATTCCTTTGCGAAGGCTGCCGACATTGCCGGCTTTGTGCTGGCCGACGGGCGCGAGATCAGCGTGCTCGAGGACTACTACGGTAGGGGCGCCAAGGGCGACTTCCTGCGCGAGATCCGCCAGCGTGCCTGCGACCTGTTCGATGTGACGCTTGGGCCCGACTACAACGAGGACCACGCCAACCACTTCCATCTCGACGTTGGCGGCCAGCACGCCTGCCGCTGAGGCGTACTGGTCTCGGGCGACGGCTCGCGCTAGATCGCTTGGATGAGCGCTTTTCTCGATCGTCTTCCTCCGGTCCGCGGCAAGATTCTCGCGGACGAACTGCTTGCGCCGTTCACATGGTTTCGTGTCGGCGGGGCGGCGGATGCGCTGTTCCTGCCGAAAGACGAGGACGATCTCGCAGCCTTTCTCGCAGCGCTCGATCCCATCATTCCTGTGACCGTGCTGGGCGCGGCCTCCAACGTGATCGTTCGCGATGGCGGGATTGCGGGCGTTGTCGTTCGGCTGGGGCCCGCGTTCGGGAAGGTCGCCACGGATGGGCTGCGCGTGACTGCCGGGGCGGCGGCGCTGGACTCACGCGTGTCGGTTGCGGCGGCGAATGCGGGCATTGCCGGGATGGAGTTCTTCTCGGGCGTGCCTGGTACGATCGGCGGCGCGCTGCGGATGAATGCGGGCTGCTATGGGCGCGAGACGAAGGACGTGCTGGTGGAGGCGCGCGCGCTGACGCGCAAGGGCGAGCGCGTGCGGCTTTCGAATGCGGATTTCCATTTCAGCTATCGGCATACGGAAGCGCCCGAGCACCTGATTTTTGTCGAGGCGGTGTTCGAAGGAACGCCTGATGAGCCCGCGGCGATCCTCGAACGTATCGAAGCCTTGAAGGCGCGTAGGGAAACCACGCAGCCGATCCGCGAGAAGACGGGCGGGTCGACGTTTGCGAATCCGGATCCGCCGGGCACGCCGAACCAGCGCTCATCCTGGAAGCTGGTGGACGAGGCGGGCATGCGTGGCGCGCGGCGAGGCGGAGCGCAGGTGAGCGAGCTGCATTGTAACTTTCTGCTCAACACTGGCGAGGCGACGGCGGCCGACATCGAAGGGCTGGGCGAGGAGGTGCGCGCCGCGGTGAAGGCGAAGTCGGGCGTCGGGCTGCGCTGGGAGATCAAGCGCATCGGACGGCCTGCCGTGGATGCGACGGTCGAAGGCTATCTGGCGAAGGATGCCTGAGATGCGGACCGCGATCGGGTTGCTGACGCTGGTGCTCGCTGCTTGCCAGCCGGCGGTTGAGCCCCGCGCGCTCGACTCCCAAACTTCCACTGTCGAAGCACCGGAAGCCAAACCTGCGCTGCCCCCTGGTCACGCTATCGTCGGCGGGCTCGAAGTTGGCGTTGAACTCTCCCAGCCCCTCCGCGTGTTGGGCACGGAGCCGTTCTGGGGCGTCGAGATCGAGTTCGCCGAACTTGTCTTCAGCGGTGTCGATCGGCCTGAGATGCGGATGGCCAACCCTGGGCCGAGCTTCCGGGATGGCAATCTCGTCATCGCAGCAAGGGACACGGACGGCCAAACCTTCACGCTCACCATGCGCGAGGTCCAATGCTCGGATGGCATGAGCGACCGCGTCTATCCACTCGAAGCCGAGGTGCAGTACAAGGGTGAGACCCTGAAAGGCTGCGCCAACAGCAAGGCCGCCCTGGACGCCCTCCCTCCGCCTTGACCCCGGACAACACGAACCCGCGCCAAATCGCTTGTGCGCCAGCTACCTATGCGCTACATACTGTGTGACACACACTGTATGGGACATGGGATGCCGGTTTCGGCGGATATCATTGAGGCGCTCCGGCTGGAGTTGCGGCGGGGGAATTTGATCCTCGCCGTGCTGGGCACGCTGCGTTCGGAAAAATACGGCTACACGCTGAAGACCGAGCTGGGCGGGCTGGGAATCGAGATCGATGAAGGCGCGCTCTATCCGATGCTCCGACGGCTCGAGACGCAGGGCCTGCTGACCTCCGAATGGCGCGAGGATGCAAGGCGCCAGAAGCGATTCTACCGGCTCTCGGATGATGGCGCGGCGGCGCTGGCGCAGCTGGCAGGCGAATGGCGCGCGATGAACGCGTCGCTCTCAAGCATACTCAAGGGAGTTGGGTCATGAACCCGATCTGGGACTATGTGAAAAAGGTCGAGCGCCATCTGCCGGCCGCGCGCCGCATGGAAGTTGCGGGCGCGCTCTATGCGACGCTGAAAGCGCGCAAGGACGCGATGGAGAAGGCGAAGGGCGAGAAGGCGACCGAGGCCGAGATCGCCGACATGCTCGCTACGGAAGGCGATCCGGTCCGCGTGGCCGAGCGAATCGCGGGTCCGCCTGGCGAGCATGATCTCGTGTCGCGCTATCTTGCATCGGTCGAGCGGCACCTGCCGCGCGAGGGGGTGCTGGATGTGACGGCTGAGCTGCGCGAGGCGTTGCGTGCGAAGATCGAGGGGACCGAGGAGCGGCTTGGTCGCGCGGCGAGCGCGAACGAGATCGCCGCGGTGCTGAAGGCGTTTGGTGCGCCGCCTGTGGTCGCGGCGCGCTATGAGGGGCGGATGCAGTTGATCGGTCCGGTGCTCTATCCCTGGTTCTGGCCGACGCAGCGCACGGCGTTGGGCCTCGTGGCTGCCGTCTTCCTGGTGCTCACGGCGCTGCGCGCGTTAGGCACTGATCGTCCGATCCAGGCGGTGCTGGCGCGGCTAGACAATCTGCTAGGGCTCGGCCTGATGGCGTTCGCCGCGGTGACGCTGGTGTTCATCGCTGTGGAGCGTTGGGGCGACCCGGTGAAGCTGTTGGAGAACCGCTGGGATCCGAAGTCGCTGCCGCGCGACAACATCCGCAAGCCGCGCTCGCTGTTTGAATCGGGCGTGTCGCTGTTCTTCGACGTGCTGTTCATTCTCGTCTGGCTGAAATTCGTGCCGTTCCCGAATGAGCTGCCGCTGCGCGACGGAGCATCCGTGTCGATCGTGCTGTCACCGGCGTGGAGCGCGGTCTACTGGCCGATCCTCGTGTTGGCGCTTCTGTCTGCGGCTGGGCATCTGCACGACATGGTGCGGCCGGCATGGAACCGGCTCGGGTCGGCGATGAGCACTGTCGGCCATGCAGGGGCGCTCGCGGTGGTGTGGGTGCTGTTCCAGGGGCGGCCGTTCGTTATTGTCGAGCCCCGGCCGGGCACGAGCCCCGAAGAGCTCGAGCGCGCAATCCGCCTTATGGACAGCGTGCTGCTCGTGGGTTTGGGCATCTGGGCACTGGTCTCTGCGATCACCCTGGGCATCGAGATCTGGCGGCAGGTGAAGGCGTCGCGGTCTGCCGGCGAAGCGGCGCCGCTGATGGCAGCGTGAGTTCGGCTTGATAAGCGGGGTCAGAAGTGAAAGCTGGCGCTGTTCGTATTCGGGGAGAACCGCTTGTCGCTCAAGATGAAAATGCTGGTTGCCGGAGTTGTGGCGCTATCGCTCTGCGCCGGTTGCACCAATGCAGCGCCGCAGGGCGAAGCGCCTCGCGGCGAGGCTATGGTGGCGGCGGCCGATCCGCTGGCGGTCGAGGCGGGACTGGAAATGTTGCGCCGGGGCGGCAGCGCAATTGATGCAGCGATTGCAGTCGAGTTGACGCTTGGGCTAGTCGAGCCGGAATCGTCCGGCGTTGGCGGCGGCGGATTCCTGATCCACTACCGGGCACGCGACGAAGCGATCGACGCATTCGACGGGCGGGAGTGGGCGCCTGCGGGTGCGACGCCGGACATGTTCCTCGTCGACGGCAAGCCTCTGCCGTTCGAGCTGGCGCAGGCGAGCGGCAAGTCGATCGGCACGCCGGCGCTGATCCCAATGCTCAAGATGGCGCATGCTGAGCACGGCAAGCTGCCGTGGGCGACACTATTCGAACCTGCGATCAAGCTGGCCGAGGATGGGTTTGTCGTCGGGCCGCGGCTGAGCCGCAGCCTGCTCAACAACAAGGCGATCTTCGAGGCGGATGCGCAGGCGAGGTCGATCTATCTCGATGCGTCGGGCAAGCCCTGGCCGCAGGGCCATGTTCTGAGGAACCCGCTCTACGCCCAGTCGCTGCGCGCCATTGCAGCGGATGGACCGAAGGCGCTGACGCATGGGCCGATCGCGGACGCCATCGTGGCGGCGGCCCAGAGACAGCCGCGTGCGGGGACGCTTGGCGTGGCGGACCTGCAGGCCTATGCGCCGCGGAAGCTCGATCCGCTGTGCGGGGCGTTTCGCGTCTATCGCGTCTGCACGATGCCCTCCCCAAGTTCGGCGAATGCGATGCTGTCGATCCTTGGCCTCTACGAGCGGGCGCGGCCGCAGCCGGTTGGTCCGACCGACGTGAAGGATTGGGCGGCTTATGTGTGGGCGAGCCGGCTCTCCTATGTCGACCGCGACCACTACATGGCGGACGACCGCTTCGTGCAGGCGCCGACGAAAGAACTGGTCGCACCGGCCTATCTCGATGCCCGCGCGAAGCTGATCGATCTGTCCAAGGCGCCGCCGGCGGTTCCGGTGGGAGCGCCTGCGGGCGAGGCGCTGCGCAAGAAGTGGGGGAGCGCGGCGATGCAGGAGCATGGCACAACGCATCTCTCCATTGTCGATCACGAAGGGAACGCCGTGTCGCTGACGGCGACGATCGAGTCCGAGTACGGCGCGCATCGCATGGCGGGCGGCTTCTGGCTCAACAATGAACTTACCGATTTCTCGCTGGAGCCTGTGATCGACGGCAAGCCGGTCGCGAACGCCGTGGCGCCGCGCAAGGCGCCGCGTTCGTCGATGTCGCCAGCGATCATCACGGACAAAGACGGCGAGCTTGTGATGGTGGCGGGATCAATGGGCGGCAGCACGATCATCGCGTCGGTGTCGCGCACGATCATCGGCGTGCTCGACTGGAAACAGACGCCGCAGGAGGCGGTGGGGACGGCCATGGTGTTCGCCCGCACGCCGGAGATTTCGGTGGAGGCGGACCGCATGCCGAAAGCGATGTCGGATGCGCTGTCCGGGCTGGGCTGGCGCGTTTCGCTGGATGCGCACTACAGCGGTACACATGCGATCCTGGTCACGCCGAAGGGCCTCGTCGGCGGAGCGGACCCGCGCGAGGAGGGCAAGGCGGTCGCGCTCCCGCCGCGCTGACACCGCGCCCAAGATTGCCCGTAATTTAAATGCGGGCGCCCCTAGGTCAGCCGATTGTTGACACTGTCAATCAGGAGTAGTTTCGCCCCGGAATCGGGTTCCTAGGGAGACCACGCCGTCATGCAGAAAAACAAGATCGGAGCGGTCGCACTACTCGCGAGCGTATCCGCCATCATCCTCGCCGCCTGCTCGGCCAGCGAGACATCCGCCAAGCTCGTCGGATCCAAGGTCGACGACTACATGCTGGTCGACCAGACCGGCATGGGCCACATCCTGAAGTACGACACGATCACCCCGGCTGTGGTTCTGGTGTCGCACGTCAATGGCGACGCCGGCGCGCTGGCGGCGGCCAAGACGATCCAGGACCTGGCGGCGAAGAACCCGAACGTGGTCTTCCACATGATCAACTCCGCCGAGGCGGATGATCGTGCGAGCATCGCGGCCGAAGCGAAGGCCAACGGTCTCACCATCCCGATCCTCGACGACGAGTACCAGCTGATCGGCAACTCGCTGGGCTTCACCTATGCGGGCGAGGCGGTGATCGTCGATCCGA
>Ga0315902_10000252_pt1 | contig 93043 bp, 58 predicted proteins | sample LakEriMetagenome_9_FD_203523 | JGI IMG/M metagenome (GOLD analysis project Ga0315902, IMG submission 203523) | Freshwater fungal communities from buoy surface, Lake Erie, Ohio, United States - Buoy 12 MA117 | ecosystem: Environmental > Aquatic > Freshwater > Lake > Lake biofilm | place: USA...
AAGATGTTTAATCTCTTGGCTTCTTAAAATAATTTACCTGTTCGCTGCTGCATTATATCAAAGAACTTTTCAACTTTTCCCTTTTCACTTTTTGAATTGGGGCGGCAAACATACTGTGGTCGTTTCGCTGTTTCCAAATTTATTTTCACTTTCTTGAAAATATTTTTTGAAACCCTTAACTACACTGCTTTTGATGCTTGCCAAAGAACGTTGTTGTTTTCAAAAGCGGGTGCAAATGTACTCCTGTTTTTCATTCGCGCAAGTCCCATCACAAAAAAAAATCACCACTACCCCTTTAATGACTGATCCTCAGGTGTAAAAAACTTCAAAATAAATTTGCAGTCCCCTAACATTCCCTCAAATAAAGGCATTCCGCGCTTCAAAGCAAGCCCAAACTCCTCTCAATGGCATAGGCACAACTGTATATTCGCCACTTCTTCACCCAGCAAGCATGAACAGACCCTTTAAGAGAAGCCCCCAACCTTCAACACAACAAGAGGAAACTCCCAAACGCAATCAAATGCTCATCGGCATGCGTCCTCTGCAAGAAGCTATAGCCGCTGGCAAGGAGTTCGACAAAGTGCTGCTGCAGCGAGGACTTCAGGGAGAAGTGGCGCAAGCCGTTAAGCTGCTGTTGCAACAAGAACAAATCCCTTATCAACTCGTGCCTGCAGAAAAGCTCGCACGGATAACTACTAAAAATCACCAAGGCATCATCGCCTTCGTATCACCCATTACTTACGGCAATCTCGATAATATTATTCAGGAACTGTTTGCTCAAGGTACAACCCCTCGTCTACTTATGCTCGACAGCGTCACCGATGTGCGCAACTTCGGCGCAATTTGCCGAACAGCTGAATGTTTCGGTGTGCATGCTGTGATTGTCCCGGAGAAAGGCAGCGCCCAGATAAACGAAGAAGCCATCAAGACTTCTGCCGGAGCATTGTATAATATTCCTATCTGCCGGGTAAGATCATTGTCCTACACCATCAACAACCTGCGACAAAGCGGTATTACCGTTGTTGCGTGCTCCGAAAAAACGCGCAAAGAGAGTTATGAAGTCGATTTAACCAATCCGCTATGTGTCATTATGGGATCAGAAGAATCCGGAATTAGTGCAGACCTACTCAAGATTAGCGACGACATCATGCGCATTCCTATGTCGGGCAAAACAACTTCATTAAACGTTTCTGTTGCCGCCGGAATAGCCTTGTACGAGATTATTCGACAGTCTGCTGTCGAAAAAGCATAAGCAACGTCTTCAATAACATTCGTCATTATCCTGACTGCATGTGTTTTTTATTAGCTTTTTTGAAACATATTTGCAGCTTTGATAGTAAGCGGTTCCAAAAACGCTGAAACAACACCCTAAATGCTATGAAAAAACACTTTTGGCTTGCTGCCATCTTTTTTTGCGTCGTGAATATCGCCTTTGCTCAGGAGGCTGTGACACAGTCTTCCGCAACATTCATTGTCGAGTGCACAAACTTGAATTTTGAAAAGTACCAAGTGCTTCACGAAAATGTAAAGACCGACGGACAATTTACAATTGAGACCGCCTGTATCCCGGCCAATGTGCTCTGCATAAAGCCGCTCAGCGCACAAGCCGGTGTTGAGGCTTTCAAACAACTGGTTACTCTCAGTGGTATTCAAGTATCAACTTCGCGCAACAACCTCACTCGAGCTGAATTCGACCAGCGTTGTGCCAATGCTCGCACAGGCAACTAAGTCAATTCACCCTATTCATAAACGTTTTTTCTTTTATCTATGATACGATTCAATTACAAAAGTCTAGTGCTCTCGGCGCTTGCTATGTTGGCCTTGGTTGGAGCACATGCACAGCTCACTGTCGACATTTCACTCACTCCGGATCAGATGGTTCAAAACCTGGTTGGTCCCGGTGTTCAAATTTCAAACGTCACTGTCTCGGCCTGCGATAGTACCTATGGTTACTATCAATCGAATGCGACGGAACTAGGCACTTCCCAGGGCTTATTGCTTACCACAGGAAAAGCATTATATGCTGTTGGCCCCAACAACTCCATCGGAAACTGCTCGACCAGTGCCGGTACTTGCGATTTCTTTGACAATGACTGCCCGGGTAGTCCATTGCTCAATCAAGCGCAGGATCGCACGACTTACGATGCGACTCAATTCGAGTTTGATATCATCCCTCAGGGTGACTCCCTTCGTTTCAAATACACTTTCGCCTCGGAAGAGTACAACGAGTGGGTTAACTCGCAGTTCAACGACGTATTCGGTTTCTACATCAGTGGCCCGGGTATCGGAACAGACGTAAACATCGCGTTGATTCCAACCACAGGGCAGGTGGTAGCCATTAACACCGTGAACGCCCTGACCAATCAAGCATACTACTATAACAATCAAAATCCGATTGGTCAATTTGTACAATACGACGGATTCACGCGCAACCTTGTTGCGAAAGTTGGAGGCCTGTTGCCTTGCGAAACGTATCACTTGAAACTGGTTATTGCCGATGGCACAGACCACGTCTATGATTCCGGTGTATTTATTCAGTCAATCGAATCCAACCCTGTTGCTGTAACGACCAATACATCCAACGGATTAGAATATATGGTAGAAGGTTGCAGCACCGGAAGCATCACCTTCACACGTCAAATTGTAGATGATCAAAACCAGGAAGTTCTCTATTGGATAGGCGGAACAGCGACCAATGGAATTGACTACACACCTCAATTGGGCAATGGCATTCCACTCGCTTTGAATACCTTAATTATCCCTGCCAATCAGCCCTCGGTTACTTTTAATATAACAGCAGCGGCAGATGGCAATCCTGAAGGTCAGGAATATATTACAATCTATCTAGCCAATCCGCTTTGTACCGAAAGTGGTGCTGCTGACAGCATCAATTTCTACATCAACGACTTCTTGGATGTTACAATTGACGCCAGTGAAACGAACACCTGTATTGGCAACTGCGTTGATCTTACCGCTAACGTTCCTGACTTGCCAGCCACTACCTTTGAGTGGTCTGCCAATATCACAAACGGTAATTCGCTGCAAGTAGAGGTTTGTCCAACGCAAGCCACCACCTATACACTGGATGCTGCAGTCGGCGGCTGCACCGGTTCCGATGAAATTACCATCAATGTTTCGAGCATTGCTGTAGAACTTGCTGCAACATCGGTAAGCTGCGAAGGCGGTGACAACGGGACAATTTCAGTTATTGTTCGTGATGCCATTGAGCCTTACCAGTATTCTTGGACGGGTCCTAATGGATTCACAAGCTCTGCCGACAGCCTTAGTGGCGTTGGTGCAGGTGAATACTGCCTGACGGTTACGGATGCCGCGGGCTGCGTAAATGATGCTTGCATCACCATTATCGAAGAGAATGAGTTGACGGCTTCTTCATCGCTTTCTGATTTCGCTTGCACGCAGATATCCTGCAATGGCGCTTGCGATGGAAGCATCAATATGACTGTAAGCGGTGGCGTTCAGCCATACAGCTTCGCATGGTCCGGGCCATCAGGCTTTAATGCATCATCTGAAGACGTTTCAGCTCTTTGCGCCGGAACCTACCAGTTGACATTGACCGATGCGACCGGTTGCGAATACACGAACACCTATACCCTGACAGAACCGTCGGCCGTGAGTATTGAAGTTGTGGGTTCTGTAGACCTTGAGTGTTCCGGTGTAGAAACAGGAGAAGCCAGTGTAGCCGCCAGCGGTGGTTGCTCACCATACACCTATACATGGAGCCACAGCGCTACAGTAACAGGTCCTGTAGCGACAAACCTTGGAAGCGGAACCTATGAAGTAAGTGTAACTGATCAAAACGGTTGCAACAGTGCCGGTAGCGTTACCATCGTTATCAACGAACCTATCGCTCCACTTCAGGTAACCATTGATGAAATTTCACTTTATCCAGGTGGCTACAATGTGAGCTGCCCAACAAGCGATGATGGCTATGTAAACATCACCGCTACTGACGGTACACAGCCTTACACATTCGAATGGTTTAGCATCAGTGCGAATGCGCCGGTTAGTGATTTAGAGGATTTATCCGATGTTCGATGCGGTGATTATACACTGACCGTAATTGACGGTAATGACTGTGTTGTAACGCAAGATGTCGAGCTTACATGCGTGCCCGGTATCGACGTTCAATTGGATGTATTGAATAACCCTTGTGGCAGCCCCGATGCTTCACAAGGTGCAATTGATGTTCTTAGCATTTCAGGCGGTCAAGGTGAACCATTCACTGTAAGCTGGACCGGTCCTAGCTGCTCACCTTGCACGACACAAGATATTACCAACCTCGATTCAGGAGATTATACATTGATTGTTTTAGACGTACAAGGTTGTGCAGACACTACAGTTGCCAACATCGGTCAGAACGATGCATTCACCGCAACAGGCACTGTGGAAGCTGAATCTTGCCCGGATCTTTGCGATGGCTCGATTGACTTGACCATTGGTGATGGCGGTGGTACCGGTGTAACACCATTCCCGTTGACTCCAACGTCGGTTATCAGTATCTGTTTCACCGCACAACATACGTATGTATCCGACCTTTCATTTCACTTGGTGGGTCCACCAAGCTGCGGAAGCCCTGACATTGCTTTATCAGGTGCAATCCCCCCTGTATGTAACTCAGGAAACAACGTTGCCAACCTTTGCTTTGTGTCCAACAACACCACTCCTTTCGACGTGTGTTCAGCAACTACTCCATTGAGCGGCGAGTTTGGTGCAGACGCCACCGGCACTGCCATAGACTGGAGCCCACTATTTGGTTGTAACGCGAATGAGCCCGGATGGACAGTGCAGATCTATGACTGCACCTTGCAAGATTTCGGTGCATTAACAGACGCTACATTGACGTTCACCGATACTGATGCAGACGGTGTTACGACGACTTCTACCTACTCTACTCCTGCAGGCTTTAACTCACCCATTAACGACAATTCTTGCAGCGCAGCGACTGCCTCAATCTACACCGTTGAAAGTGTAGGCGGAGGTTCTACAGGTGGCGGCGGAAGCGGCGGTGGTGGCGGATCGGCCGGCGGTGATTTTACCTTCACCTGGAGCGGTCCATTTACAGGAGCAACCCCAACAACGGAAGATGTTACAGGACTTTGCCCCGGTGATTACTCAGTTGTCATTTCCAATGGTGATTGCGAAGAAACTCTATTCTTCACCGTTGCGGAAGCTGAACCTATCGTAGTGAATGTAGTGAATGTGATTAATCCAACTTGTTTTGGTCAAAACAATGGTAGCATTGATATCGATGTAACCGGTGGTTCAGGTCAATTCAACTATCAGTGGATTCCACAACCAGGTTGTTTCTTCTTCGGCGCTCAAACCCAAGATGTTTCTAATCTCGCAGAATGCTCTTACACGGTGAGTATCACCGATGTTGTATCCGGTTGCAATGTCCTAGAGACAATTGAGTTGGAGGCACCACAAGTAATGGAACTGATTATTCAGACTTCAGAATTTGCGGGTGGCTATAATCTGAGCTGTCACAACTCAAACGATGGAGCAATTTCGGTATTTGTAGTGGGTGGAACACCCGATCCAATTGCTTTTGCTCCGTTTGACTATTTGTACGACTGGATTAACGACTGTTCGGAGATTGACCCATCACAATACGGCAATGATCCGAACGCACCAAACGCTACCAACCTACCGGGCGGTACATATGGTATCAACGTGACGGATGCTAACGGATGTTTAGCAACAACATGCTTTGATATGATTCCTCCGGATTCACTTCAGTCTCCTGCCATCATTCAGAATATTTCCTGTACCAATAATGAGGGTTGTATTACGCCAAACCTCCAAGGTGGTAGCAGCGTTTATGTGGCTTACGAATGGACCGGTAATATTGGTGCAAATGCACCTGATGCTGCAACTCTTTGTGGATTGCCGGCAGGACCATACAGCTTGACGGTTACCGACTCAAATGGATGCTCGGAGAGTTTTGATTACGAGATTTCGGACGTATCCACTCCTGAGGCTAACGTAGATGATGTAACTGATGCGAGCTGCTACAACATCTGCGACGGTACAGCAGCGGTTTCTGTCACCGGTGGTGAAGCTCCGTTTACGGTCATGATTGATGGCGTTCCATCAGATGCAATAGTTCCCGGTATCATTGATAGCCTCTGCGTCGGTGCGCACGAAATTGCCATCACTGATGTGAATGGTTGTATGACGTTGACCAACGTCATTATCGGAAGTCCTGCGGAACTTGTAGTGACCACCCTTGTGCTTATTCAAGAACCTGATCAGTTGTTTACTATTCAGTGCGCAGGTGATTCGACAGGCTCCGTTGACGGTGCCGTTTCCGGAGGTTCATTGCCTTACGACATTTCATGGAGTGATGCTAATGGCACTATCCTTTCACTTTCTGAAGACATCAACAGTTTACCTGCAGGCAGCTACTGTCTGACAGTTATCGACGGTGATCAGTGTGTCGTTCAAAGCTGCGTTGAATTGACTGAACCGGAATTACCGCTTGACGTGACTTCTGTGATTTCACAGTTCAATGACCAGTACAATCTGGCCTGCTTCAACAGCACAGACGGTTTCATCAACCTGACGGTAACAGGTGGTGTTGCACCCTACGTATTCGAATGGCAGGGTCCTGGCATTGTGGATGGTACAGAAGACCAGATCAACCTTGGTCCCGGGACGTACGACGTTGTGGTGATTGATGCCAACTATTGCCAATACCCAATGTCGTTTACACTTACTGCTCCGGATGCTATAGACTTATCGTACAACTTCACTCCGATTAGCTGTTCGGGTGAATGCGATGCGCAAATCACAGACGCAAGCATTATCGGTGTGAATGATCAAACAGTGACTTATAGCTGGTCGGGACCTGATGGTTTCACCAGCACAGAACTCAACCTCGCAGATCTCTGTGCAGGTCAATATATCCTCTCCATTTTCGATGTGGAAAGCAATTGCTCTCACGAGGAAATTGTGGATGTGCTCGATCCGGGTAACGTAGTTGTTACCATTGCATTGTCGAGTGATTGTGCATTGGGCACAGCGCTGGCTTGCGCCGAAGTAAGCGGCGGAACAGCTCCATATAGCTTCGATTGGAACAATGGCGGAACATTGGATTGTGTTGACGTAACAACTTCGGGAAATCTTTGTGTTACTGTTACAGACGCTAATAACTGTCCACCTGCGGAAATTTGTCAGAACGTGAATGTTCCGGACGCTCCTTTCGCTGTGAGTGCTGTTGAAACGGATGCGAGCTGCGGTGCATGTAACGGAGCTATTGACATCATAGTGACAGGCGGTTCACCAGGTTACATCTTCCAGTGGGCGAACGGCGCGCAATCAGAGGATTTGGTTGATTTGTGCGAAGGTTTATATTCAGTAATTGTTTTCGATGCGCTGGGTTGTGAAAGCAATCAACTCGACTTCGCCATCACTCAATCAACCGGTCTTATCATTGACTTAGCTATCACCAACGCACTCTGCGCGGGCGACAGCACAGGCGCAGTGAGCGTGACAACCTCCGGCGGAACGCCTGAGTTCACCTACTCTTGGATAGATAGCGAGGAGAACATCATTGGTGAGGAGTCTTCTATCAGCGGTTTACCTGCCGGTGATTACTCGGTAGAAGTAGCAGATGCATCCGATTGTGACACTACAGCTTCATTCAGCATTGCTGCTCCGAGCGCATTAAGCGTGACCATCACCTTGAGTGAGTATAGCATTGCGACCAATGTGTACAACATCTCCTCTCCTGATGGGGACGACGGTTCGATCTTGGTTGAAGTAGAAAACGGTACTCCGGAGTATACCTACAACTGGACACCAAACAGCATTGGCGATTCGATAAGCAATCCTGAGGATTTGATTGCAGGAGAATACACCTTGCAAATAGTAGACGCGAATGGATGTACGCTCGATACGGTGATAACGTTGGTTGATCCGGATGCCTTGAAGCTCTACACTGCCCTATCACCTAACGGTGACGGACTGAATGATACGTACGTTATCGATGGCGTTCAGGATTGTCCGGACAACCAGTTTAAGGTATACAACCGCTGGGGTAACCTGGTGTATGAAAAAGACAGCTACCTAAATCAATGGGAAGGTCAGGACATGGATGGCAACACATTGTCTGACGGTACCTACTTCGTTGTATTCGAAGGTTGCGGTGCGAAATTCAACACCTACGTTGACCTAAGAAGAAACTAAACTGAAACACGAACCTCACAAAGACATGAACACTATGAAAAAATATATAGTCATATTAGCCATCATCTTCGGTGCAGGCCGTGTTTCGGCTCAGCAGGAATTGATGATTAGTCAATACATGTTCAACAGCATGGTATTGAACCCGGCCTACGCAGGCACCCACGATTACTGGAGTACCAGTTTGTTGCACCGCAGTCAATGGGTTAAATTCGATAACGCGCCACGTACTCAGTTCCTGAGTGCGGATGGTCAAATCATGGGCGGAAAGGCCGGTCTTGGTTTCAACATTAGCAACGATGCGCTTGGTATTACCAACGTGCTTGACATCAATGCTAACGGTGCCACCCACGTGAATTTGGCGAAAGGAAAACTCAGCTTTGGTTTGCGACTGGGAGTTTCGCGTTACAGCGCTCAGCTCACTGATGCCATCATCAAGGATGTTGAGGATCCTGTTTATGCCAACAACATCAATGGAACGATGATTCCGCGTGTTGGTGCCGGGGTGTACTATTACCAGAGTAATTTCTTCGCAGGAATCGCGGTTCCTTCCCTACTGTCGGTTGATGACAAGATCACCTACACCACTACAGGTGTGAATTCATTTTTCAAGAATCACATCTACATCAATTCAGGTATGGTGTTTCAGCCATCGCCGGAATTGGCTATCAAACCTAGTGTATTGGTGAAAGTGCAAGGTGATGCACCTGTAAGTGTTGATTTGAACTGCAATGCCTTGTTCATGAATAAATTCTGGTTCGGCGCGGGTTACCGCACAGGAGATGCCATCGTTACCATGCTGGAGTGGAACATTAATCCACAGCTGCGCATTGGTTATGCCTTTGACTACACCTTGAGCTCAATTTCGAAGTACAGCAATAACTCACATGAAGTGATGATTGGTTATGATCTGGGCAAAGCTGCGCAGGTTAAGGCCCGCTCACCCCGCTACTTCTAACCGAATAAACTGAATGTGAAACTCAATTTGAAGCACTGATTATGAAAAAGAACGCATATATCCTTCGTATAGCCGGCATGTTTGCAGTGAGCTTGATGCTCGGCAGTTGTGCCACCCTTTACACCAATGCAGGTAAGGACGCCTACGATAATTACAAATACAATGAAGCTGTTTACTTTTTAGGCAAAGGCATAGCCAAAAAAGATGATGCCGATGCGCGTCGTAAACTAGCCGAAAGCTACCTCAAGGTGAACGACTACGATAACGCATTGGCCGCCTATGAGGCCGCGTCCACGTATACAGACAATACCGACAAGGATCGTCTAAACCACGCGCGCGTGCTGATGGCCAAGCAACGTTATCTGGATGCGAAAACGATTTTGGAAGGAATCGTCAGCCGTGATGCCAATAACGCTGCGGCCAAGCAATTACTGGCTAGTTGTAAAAACGTCGAGAAGTTCAAAGCAGATTCAATGAATTACATCATTGAGCCAATGGCTATTCCTGCATCAGGCCCTGTTTACTCACCGTACTTGTACAATGGTGGAATGGTCTTCAGCAGCCCCTCAGGCTCCGGTGAATTGGATCCTTATACCAACAAACCATACACCAACCTGTATTTCACCAAGCGTGAAGGTGCTGCGTGGGCTGCTCCAAGTGTATTGGAAGGTTTGAATGGCAACTACCACGACGGTGTGGCTGCAACATCACCGGCAGGAACTACTATTATTTTCACTCGCAGCTTCATGCTGGAAAATGGTCGTATTGCCGGTAACGACAGCAAAGTGAGCAATACACAGCTCTACGCCAGCCGCAGAAATTCAGATGGTATTTGGGAAAAACCCACAGTACTTCCCTTCTGCGACAACAAATACATGTTTGCCCATCCGGCGTTCTCCTCAGACGGTAAAACGTTGTATTTCGCCTCAGACATGCCCGGTGGATTCGGCGGGATGGACATATGGGTAGTGAAAATGAATGACAACATTTGGGGTACTCCAATGAATCTCGGTGGTAACATTAACTCGGTTGGTAATGAAGTATTCCCTTCACTGCGCAAAGACGACGAGTTGTATTACTCCAGCGATGCCATTGAAAACTTGGGTGGCTTAGACATCATGATGTCGGCCAATCGCAATGGTTTGTGGGAGCGTCCGGTTCACATGAGCTATCCGATCAACAGTTCTACCGATGATTTCAGCATGGCCTGGAATCCCGATGGTAAGACCGGTTATTTCACCAGCGACCGTTATGGAAGCGACCGTATCTTCAGCTTCATTGAAGACGATACACAAGTGACCTTGAATGGTCTGGTTACGGGCCGCGACAGCAAGCTTCCATTGGGTGGTGCTCGTATTGTTATCAAGAACCTGACAGACGGTACTGAGCAGATGTATATCACTGACGGTAACGGTAAATTCACTGCAGATCTCGTGAAAGGAAAAGATTACCAGATGATCAGTGAATTGGAAGGTTATTTCAATCAAACAGACAATTTCAACACCCGTGGAGATGAAGATCCTATCAATAAGATGATTGAAATGGGCGAATTGTATGTGACTGATGCCAATACTTCTCCCAAGGACAACAGCAAGGTAAAAGCGAAGGGCATCTATGACCTTCCGGATATTCACTGGGATTACAACAAGTGGGACGTTCGCGAAGACGCGTATCCATACTTGGATAACCTCGTGAAATTGTTCCGCGAGAATAACAACTTGAAATTCGAATTACGCAGCCATACTGACTGTCGTGGTAGCTATGAGTACAACGATGATTTGTCGGCCAAGCGTGCAAAAGCCGTTACCGACTACATGGTGAAGAAAGGCGTACCACGTGCTACAATCGTTTCGAAAGGTTATGGAGAGCGTGAACTGCTGAATAACTGCACGGATGGTGTATTCTGCGACGAATCGCTTCACGAAGAGAACCGTAGAACAGAGTTCATCGTTACGGGTAAGAAGAAATAATAACTAACAATTACAGGTTGCGAATGGCGAGTGGCTTTAGGATCACTCGCCATTTGTTTTTTTAGTGCCTTGCTATTCGCTGTAAATCTTTCCGCTTCGCCACGTCTGCACCATGCGTTCCCAATACGGTTTGTAACCGGGTTCGCGTTCGAGAATATAGAGATTGTTCGTCCAGGGGCTTTCGACTTTTCTGAAATTGAAGGACAACAAGGCCGCATTTTGATCTTCGCCGTAGTTCCATACTTCGCCCTGTGAAGTGCGCACAATTTGATTAGGATTGCCAAAGAGCAGGTGGATCATTCCGCGATCGGTGCGCCATCCTTCGGTATAGGTGCTGAAGTAATAATTGGCCTCCTCTACTCTTCTGTAGAATACGCGAATAAGTTCACGTGCATGCTCCTTACTTCCGCCACACTCCAGCCAAAAGCGATCAATGAGCGACTTTGGATAAGCGTTCTTGACAATCTCTTCGTGCTCGGTTTTGGTGGTGATAAAACGCAGCGGCCATTCAAGCGCATTCACGTCCTTGACTTTCGGATAATGTGTACCCGATGTTTTAATACACAAGCCCGACTTCCGGTTAGGATCATGTGTGAAAAAATACAAGCCTCCGGCTACTTCGAAGGACCAGATTCCGAGGCCTTCTTTAACCAATGGTATGGCCTGAGCCCCTTCCAGTGTTGGCAGATCAGGTGCTGCGGAACTGAAGGGCGGGGGCGGCAATTTCAATTCCGTATTGAAACGCCAAAGAGAGGGTGCCTGAGTGTTTTCTCCATTACGCTCAGAAATGATTTCGACTTTTTGACCCGGCGTTACAAATCCGCCGAACACCGGCTCTCCTGTTTCGTACTTCGTGATCAGATAATTCTGAGCCGTTGTAATACTTGACTTATCTCCTTGTATAAACGAAGGCTGCGTGAGGTTGCGCGTGCGGTCGGTAAACTCCATCAGCAGATTCCACTTGCCTTCGCTCATAGGGATTTGCATGGATCCCACGAGCCAACCTTGCCGATCCTTTACGCGTTCATGCAATGAGATTGAAAGCGTATCGCGAGTGATTCCATTCTCATCCGACACCGTGGCTTTCAACTTCAATTGTGTCGTAAATGGGGTATTCAATGCCAGCCTGGTGTACAAAAGCTCGCCCGAAAAAACACGGAAATAAACCGAACTTGAATCCTTGCTATGATGGTAAAGCACATATTCCGGATGCAAATCACGACTCTCATAATCATACAGGTATTGGTAAGAACCCGTAGGCGCAATGCTGCGATTGGTGCACGCTTGTATCAGCATGATGGCGCAGATGATTGCCAATGCCGAGAATTTAGCAAGGCCTGCTGTGCGACTGATTTGATAGATGATATTGGGTGAATCCGCCATAGGATTATTCGCGGGTTTATGCCGCCAATCATTACTTTTTACGCAAGTGTAAACCATTTTCATTCAAAATCATCTCTGGAGAATCACGCTGTTAATGAACCGTATTGAGTAAAAATAGGCCGGTGCCGGCACTATAAGCCATCGGTTAACAACAATAACCGGCTCTTATTATCTTTGACCTACATGAAAAAAATCATCGCCTCTCTCCTGCTGACACTTTCATTTATGATGGTGTTGGCTATTAAAAATTTCGCACAAACCTCGCCGGACGCTCTGGCGTTTTATCCCGGTGATTTCGATGCGCTCTACACCATGTTGCAAAAGGAAATTGTATACCCCAAAGATGAACTCAAAAAAGGTGTTTCGGGAACGGTGTACGTTCAATTTACCATTGATAGTTTGGGACACACAACAGATCATAAAATTCATCGCGGGGCTTCTCCGGGTCTGGACGCAGAGGCGTTGCGTGTGGCCAAGAAAATCGATGGATTCGTGCCGGCGAAAACAGGTGGAAAACCGGTTTCTTCCGAGTTCATTCTTCCTATCAAATTCGTACCGCAGGGAGAAGCGAAACCGAAAGGGAAATCCAAAAAATCAGGAAAGAAGTAGTTCTTTAATCCAGAAAGGAATAGCGCGCTGAAGGATCACGCCACTCGGCAAACGTTTGCATGAAATTGACCTGTTCGTGAAGGAGTGCATCACGCAATTCGGTGTGTCGATCACCCCATTGACTGATGACACTTCCGTACTGATGAAGCGTATCGTGGTTAGCCAAGTATAAGATTCTTTCCTCGCTTGAGTGACTTAAAACGCCTTTTAACGCTTCACCCGACCTCAATCGCTTGACGCCTTCATGATCGAAATAGGCGGACATGCCTTCAATTTGATTAAAGAGTTCCAGGCTATCACACCAATGAAATAGCCGACGCTCAGCGATATCATCAGCAAATCGGATCAGTTGCTGTAGCTCACCCTTCGGAATAAAGGCAGCAGCGTCGTAGCGAAAACCATCTACACCCGTTGCCAACCAGAAGCGGATGACACGCATGAGCTCCTTCCCTACTTCCGCTGAATCATGATTCAATTGCACGACATCATCCCAATTCGTTCCCATCGGAGGATGCATTTTTCCAAGCGCATCCATGCGGTAAAATCCCTCGCGGCCAACCCATTCATGGGCGGGCGACGTATGGTTGAGTGGAAGATCAAGGACGACATTCAAACCAAGGCGGTGACATGCGTTCAACCAACGCAACCAATCATCCCATGTTCCGAGGTCTGCATTGAGCTGATCAAAGGCAGTAACTGCATACGGTGATTTACTCAGTCCTTTGTTGATGGGCAGTATCGGCATGAGAAAGACCACATCGAAACCATCATTGGCGATAGCATTCATTTCAGAAATAGCTTCAGCAAAGGTTCCTGAAGGCGTGAAATGTGGTATGGAGATTTCGATGATGCGCAAAGTAGCAAGTATAAAAAGGGCCCGCCAATGGCGAGCCCTTCATTGATTTCATTGATATTACATTGGCATGAAAGGAAACTGTTTGCCGGGGAAATATCCGCTGCCACCCAGCTGCTCTTCAATGCGCAACAGTTGATTGTACTTTGCAATACGGTCGCTTCGAGAAGCTGAACCTGTCTTGATCTGGCCTGTGTTAAGGGCCACAGCAAGATCGGCGATCGTTGTATCCTCCGTTTCACCACTGCGATGACTCATCACCGAAGTGTATGAATAGCGCGTGGCCAGTTGAACCGCTTCAATCGTTTCGGTGAGTGAACCAATCTGATTCACTTTCACCAGGATTGAATTGGCGATGCCTTCTTCAATTCCGCGCGCGAGGCGGCTTACGTTGGTCACGAACAAATCATCGCCCACCAATTGAATGTGGCCGCCCAATGCCTCGCTCATCAATTTCCAACCGTCCCAATCGTCTTCGGCACATCCGTCTTCAATGGAAACAATCGGATACTTATCACACCAAGCTTTCCAGTATGCCACCATTTCAGAGCTGGTTAACTCTTCACCGGTGCTTTCCAGTACATACTTCTTCTTTTCTGCATTATAGAATTCTGTGCTCGCACAATCGAGACCGATACAAATGTCCACACCGGGCTTATATCCAGCCGCTTCGATGGCTTGCATAACGAATTGCAGCGCTTCTTCGTTGCTCTTCAGGTTCGGTGCAAAGCCGCCTTCGTCACCCACATTGGTTGAGAAGCCTTTGCCCTTCAATACCGACTTGAGGTGATGAAACACTTCGGTGCCCATGCGCAGCGATTCGCTGAACGTTTCAGCACCAACCGGCAAGATCATAAATTCCTGCACATCGACTTTGTTGTCGGCATGTGCGCCACCATTGATAATATTCATCATCGGAATGGGCAGTGTGTGAGCGCCAATTCCACCAACATAACGGTATAGCGGCATGCCCATCGATTCGGCCGCAGCACGCGCTGTAGCGAGTGAAACACCAAGGATGGCATTCGCACCGAGGATGGCTTTATTTTCAGTTCCATCAAGCGCGATCATCGTGTGATCGATAGCTGACTGGTCATAAACGGAGGCACCAACAAGTGCATCGTTTAGTGTAGAGACCACATTTTGAACTGCTTTGGTAACACCCTTTCCGAGATACAATGACTTATCCATATCCCGCAATTCGACAGCTTCGTGAACGCCGGTGCTGGCGCCACTGGGAACAGCTGCTCTTCCTACATGACCGCTGTCGGTATAAACTTCGACTTCTACCGTAGGATTACCGCGCGAATCAAGGATTTGACGAGCGTGGATTTTCGCAATAGTTGACATACTTGTTTTCTTTTAAATCGTTATTACTAAGGAGGAGGAAGTCCATTCTTTCATTGAGACGTTCTTCCGCTCAGTTAATGGGCGGCAATCTTTTTACCGGCTGCAATATTCGTGATAAAATCATCAAACAGGTAACGTGAATCATGCGGACCTGCGCTGGCCTCCGGGTGGTACTGAACGGAGAACACGGGACGATGCGTCAATTGAATTCCCGCAACGGTTTCATCATTCAGGTGCACGTGTGAGATGCGCACATTCTGATTGCCGGCGATGGATTCTCTGGAAATCACGAATCCGTGATTCTGGCTGGTGATTTCGCTTTTACCCGTGAGCAGATTTTTAATGGGATGATTGATCCCGCGATGACCATTGAACATTTTCTCTGTTTTCAATCCTTGAGAAAGTCCGATGAGCTGATGTCCCAGGCAAATTCCAAAACCGGGAATTCCTGTTTCCACCAGTTCACTAATCAGCGCGATCGTCGAAGGCATTGCAGATGGATCTCCGGGACCGTTGCTGTACATGATACCGTCAGGATTGAAGCTTAGGATTTCTTCCTTGGTGGCGTTCAAAGGGAATACGCGCAAAAAGCAATTGCGCTCGGTCAGACATCGCAGGATGTTCAACTTCACTCCGAAATCAAGTACGGCCACCCGATGTTCCGCTGCGGGATCTCCAAAGTCAAATGCCTTTTCGCAGGCGACTCTGCTGCTCAGTTCTAAGCCATCCATCGATGGAACCTTGGCTAATTGTGCGCGCAGCGCATCGATGTCTGTGGTGGATGAACCAATGATACAGTTCATCGCGCCGGCCTTTCGAATGTGACGCACCAAGGCGCGTGTATCGATGTCACAAATACCCACCACGTTGTCTCTTTCAAGATAATCTTGCAGTGTGCCAATTGGCCCGATACGGCTGGCTATATCACTAAATTTCTTGATAATCACACCGGCGACTTTACACGAAGACGATTCCACTTCATCTTCATGAACACCATAGTTACCAATATGCGCGGTGGCCATTACGAGCACCTGACCATAATAACTGGGATCAGTGAAGACCTCCTGGTATCCTGTCATGGCTGTGTTGAATGCGATTTCGCCGGTAGAAATGCCGACCATACCGCATGATTTTCCGTGAAATACGGTACCGTCTTGGAGAATTAAAACGGCAGGAACTGCTGTGCGTATCATCGGGTGGCGAAATTAACGCAGGCAACCATAACAAGTAAGATTGCTTTTTTAACAAAATGCGAGCAGCCTTTAAACAGCCGAAATAGCGCTGTCCAGAAAGAATTGACTTCTACCTGATTTCCACAAGACCAAGAACAGGAAGAAATAAATTGTGTAATCGACCGATAATGCTATTTTTGTCCTGTTAGAATTATCTGACGCCAAATCTCTACCATGAAAAACGGTCGATTCGTAACCATTCTCCTCCTCGCGGTCATCGTGTTGGCCTCTTCATGTGCTCGTCGCAAAGACGCGTGCGCAGCTTACAACCACACGACGATTCCCGCAAGCAAGTAATCTATTCGGTGTAGTGAAAATGCACCTTCTGGAGAATCTCCGGGTTTAAACTTTTGGCTACGGGGCATGTAAGTGCTGCTTGTTCTATGATTGTTTTCTCCCGATCGGAATAATTCAAGTTCGGTATCTGTATGGCGATGTGAATTTCACTCACTCTCCTTGGATTCGACGCCATCACCTTTTCGATATCCGCAGTTATATTTCCAATCGCAATGCCTTTGCTTTCTGCGGTGATTCCCATGAGGGTAATCATGCAAGTCGCCAATGAGGTACACAGCAAATCAGTCGGTGAAAAAGCCTCCCCTTTACCTTTGTTGTCAAGCGGTGCGTCAGTTGTCAATGTATTTCCTGAGCGCAGGTGCGTCGCTTGGTTACGCAGTGAGCCTTGGTAGGTAACGGTCATTCCGGGATTCATGATGTCGGTCAATTTGTTTCCAAAACTAGGTGAATATTGCGTGCGTTGTGACGTGTGTATGCTACTTTTGAATTTGGAATGCGCGCAGGAATTCTCATAACCGTATTAACTGTATTCACGCTTCAATTATGGGGTCAACCCATACCGGAGAGTGAAATTCTGTTGTATAAAAAACTGCGTCAAATCGGATTCAACCTGAATACATCCGGCTACGGCGTCAATACGCTTTTCGGTCGATATTCCGATGCTACGCACGTTTGGTTGTTCGGTGCAGATCTTCATTTCGTAAAACACGAAAAGGAGACTAAGACATGGAATCCGGTGAATGACCCCAATGCCCGGCCTTATTTCTATGGCAAGCTCAACAACTTCTACAACTTGCGTTTAACTCTCGGTCGGAAAACAATCGTCACCGAGAAGCTGCGACGCAGCGGGGTGCAGGTTTCCTACAATTGGCAGGCAGGTCCGAGCATTGGATTTACGAAGCCCATTTATCTCGAGATTATCTACATCGAAGAGCCGAACAATCAGCCATATCTTGAGGTGGAGAAATTCAATCCGGATTTGCATTACATCGATAATATCTACGGTAGGGCAAGTTCGCTGAGAGGATTTGATGAGCTGAAACCGTATCCGGGCGCGTTCGGAAAGTTCTCGTTCACATTTGAATACAGCAATGAGCGTGAGCGATTAAAGGGGATTGAAGCCGGCGCAGCGGCAGATATTTATGCCAAGCGCATTCCGATTATGGCTATTTATGACGACGAAAGCACTAACCCGAAGAACCATCAGTTGTTTTTGACGCTGTACGTCAATTTCTTTATGGGAACCAAATACGATCAGAAGTGAGCGAACCTATTTCAACATCAACCGAACATGTGCGTGTTCCAAAGCCCAAGTGGCTTCGGGTGAAATTACCAACCGGCGAAAATTACCGGAAGGTGCGCGGGCTTGTCGATCAGCATAAGCTTCACACCATTTGCGAAAGCGGTAACTGTCCTAATATGGGTGAATGCTGGGGTGAAGGCACAGCTACTTTTATGATCCTCGGCAATATCTGCACGCGTTCCTGTGGATTCTGCGCAGTGGCTACGGGTCGCCCATTGGCTGCCGACCTCAAAGAGCCGGAGCGCGTCGCTGATTCCATACGCCTGATGGGTGTGAAGCACGCGGTAATCACTTCAGTGGACCGCGATGATCTTACCGATGGCGGTTCCACCATTTGGTTCAATACTGTTGCCGCTGTGAGAAATGTTTCTCCGGGCACGACCATGGAGACCTTGATTCCGGATTTTGCGGGTAAATGGGAAAATTTGCAACGCATCATCGATGCCGCGCCGGAAGTTGTTTCCCACAACCTCGAAACTGTTCGCCGCTTGACCAAGCAAGTGCGCATTCAAGCCAAATATGACAGAAGCTTAGAAGTGTTGTTGCGCCTGAAGCAAGGCGGAATGCGCACCAAAAGTGGCGTCATGCTGGGCTTAGGTGAAACCGAAGAAGAAACGCTGGAGACCATTGATGATTTGGCTTCCGTAGGTGTTGATATTCTCACTCTTGGTCAATATCTGCAGCCCACTCCAAAGCATTTGCCTGTTGCCGCTTTCATCACACCGGAGAAATTCGCGGATTACAAGAGTTACGCGCTCAGTAAGGGTTTTCGCTATGTAGAAAGTGGCCCATTGGTTCGCTCATCGTATCACGCTGAAAAGCATCTCTTTTGATGAAGGAAAAAATCCGTGTTGGGATTAATGGTTTTGGCAGAATCGGACGAGCTTTAACTGCCATTCTCCTGGCCGATGAACGTTTCGAAGTAGCCGCTATCAATGATGTGGCAAGTCCGGAAATCATGGCGCATCTCTATCGCTTTGATTCGATTCATGGACAACGTGCCAAGCATACCGCTCATACTGAAGAGAGCATCGTTATTGACGGTAAAACAATTCCGTACTCTCGCGTTTTAAATCCCCATGACATTGCCTGGCCCTCGCATCGGGTGGATTACGTGGTTGAATGCACCGGGCAATTCAAAACGCATGAAACGCTGCAACACCATCTCAAGCCCGGCGTGAAGCGTGTGTTGCTGAGCGTTCCCCCGGAAGATGACACTATTCCCACGGTGGTTCTCGGGATTAATGAGCATCTCATTTCAGCGAATCATAAGATCATTTCCAATGCCTCTTGTACGACCAACAATGCAGCGCCGATGATTCAATTGATTGATGAAATCTGCGGCATTGAAAGTTGCTACATCTCCACGGTACATAGTTATACGGGCGACCAACGCCTGCATGATTCTCCTCACAGCGATTTACGTCGCAGCCGTGGTGCGCTGCAATCCATCATACCAACTTCGACCGGTGCCGCCAAAGCGCTAACGCGCGTATTTCCTCATTTGAAGGAAAAGATGGGTGGCTGCGGATTTCGAGTGCCTGTACCCGATGGTTCACTCACCGACATTACATGCAATGTGCGAAGCACCGCCTCCATTGAAGTAATCAACGAAACGTTTCGGAAAGCTGCAGAAACGCGCTGGCCGGGAATCCTTGCTTATACGGATGATCCTATTGTATCGTCTGACGTTATCGGTCAACCCTATTCGTGTATCGTAGACTCGCGGTTAACTTCCGTCATTGGTCAGATGGTGAAAGTTGTTGGCTGGTATGATAACGAAATCGGCTACAGCCATCGTTTGCGCGATATGCTTCACATCCTCTCGAAGGGCGAATAATGCGCTGTGTGAAATAGCTGTTATCATTTGTTATACCTGCTGACCGTTGTACATTCAGCCACAAATTAGCGGTCATGGTTTACGAATTCAGCAAGCATCATTCTATTTTCAATCAGTTCATGCGTGAGATACGTGATGAGCAAATTCAGAAAGACTCCATGCGCTTCCGTCGCAATATCGAGCGTATCGGAGAAGTCATGGCGTATGAAATCTCGAAGACATTTGACTATGCCATTCAGGAAATCACCACTCCGCTGGGTGTTGCGGAAGTGAGTTTACCGGCAACACAGCCGCTGCTATGCACCATTATGCGCGCAGGCCTTCCGATGCATTACGGTATGCTAAACATCTTTGACCGTGCCGACTCTGCCTTCATTGCTGCGTTTCGTAAGCACGATGCGAATGGGAAGTTTGAAATCGAAGTGGATTATGTGAGTAGTCCTCCCATTGATGATGCCGAGTTGATTATTTGCGATCCGATGCTGGCCACCGGACAATCGCTTGAAAAGGCGTACAAGCAGATTCTGCAGCGTGGTAAACCTGCAAGGGTGCACATCGCTTCCATCATTGCCTCTGAAACCGGATTGAATTATTTGCGTAGTAGGTTACCGGAGAGCACCAAGTTTTGGATTGGTGCGATTGACAGCGAACTTACGGCTCACGCCTATATCGTCCCGGGATTGGGAGACGCCGGTGATTTGGCCTTTGGTAAAAAAGAATAATGGCAGCATACTTTTTAAAAGTGGTAGGATGGTGGTTGTTGACGATTGTCAAGTTTCTGTTTGTGCCATTTGGTATGATGCTGAAACCTGACATTGGTGAAACCTGGTCGCTAGCTGAGGTCATCTTAATTACCTCCACAGGAGCAGCAGCGGGCGTTTTCATCTTCTTTCATTTTGGCGAAATCATCTTTAACTGGCTGGCGCATCACCTCAAAGCGGAGCGTCGAAAATTCAATCGCAGAAATCGCTGGTTTATACGCGTAAAACAACGCTGGGGACTCAACGGACTCATGTTGATTTCAGGACTCATTTCTGTTCCGATTGCCGCAATGGTTGGTGCAAAACTTTACAGGCATAATCCCAATGCGCTTCCCAAGCTTATTATTGCCTTCTTCTGCTGGAGTGTCGCTCTATCCAGTGTGGCCTACGGCATGAAACAAATCGGAATTTCATTTTGAAAAAATACAAGCATCTCTTTTTCGATCTCGACGGTACGTTGTGGGATTTAAAGCGCAATACGCGCGCGGCCATGCAGGAACTTTTTGCAACGCACGCCGAAACGATTGGTCATCTGGACTTTGAACTTTTCTTTCAACGTTATCATCATCACAACGATCATGTGTGGGCACTTTATCGTCAGGATAAAATCAAAAAAGACGATTTGCGGTTTGTGCGATTCGAGCGGGCCTTTTCCGATGTAAATCACAGCGCTTCACATGCGTTTATCGATCGTTTTTCGCTCGATTTTCTGGACGTTGCGCCTCGCCAATCGCTAACCATGGAAGGAGCGCACGCGCTGCTCGATTATTGTGCACCGCACTACCACATGCATATCATCACCAATGGTTTTATTGAAGTACAGGGGCATAAAATGAAAGCGGCCAATTTGGAGCCGTATTTCAAGGTGGTGATTAACAGTGAGCATGCCGGCGTGCGCAAGCCGCATCCCGATATTTTCAACTTTGCGCTTGAAAAAACAGGAGCTAGCAAGGAGGAATCGCTGATGATTGGTGATGACTGGGAAGCTGATATTCTCGGTGCGCGCGACTTCGGAATGGATCAAGTCTATTTGACGGAGGCTGAGCAACTGCACAATGAACGCTTGCCTTCGGGAGGAGCTCATCGCCACAACTACAAGCCCACCTATACCGTACATTCGCTACTCGAATTAATCGATATACTATAATTACGCTATGAGCAACAACAACGAAAACAATCAGCAACTCAATATTGAACTCAACGAGGAAGTAGCACAGGGGATTTATTCGAACCTGGCAATTATCACCCACTCGCCTGCGGAGTTCGTGGTGGACTTCATTCGCATGATGCCCGGGGTTCCAAAAGCCAAGGTGCAGTCGCGTATCATTCTTACGCCACAGCATGCCAAGCGTCTGATGATGGCTTTGAAGGAGAATATTTCCAAGTATGAATCTATTCATGGCCCTATTAAGGATGCGCCGGGTCAGGATCCGATGATGAGCATGGGATTTGGTGGGCCGCAGGGAATGGCGTGAGTGGTGAAAGGGTGAAAGGGTGAAAGAGTGAAAGGGATGAGCGCGCTGATCTGTGGTTGGGTGAATATGACTATATTCGCGCTTCAGTATGACGAAAACTCTTCTGAAGTCAGCACTGATTCTGGATCCGATTTCCAAACATCATGGAAAGAGGCGCGACGTTCTCCTGCAAGGCAATAGATTACTCAGTATTGCTCCCGAACTCACCGATGGGAAATCAAAAGTTATTTCGGGCAAAGGCTGCATTGTTAGTCGCGGCTGGACAGATGCCACAGCGCGTTGCGGCGAGCCCGGAACTGAATTCAAAGAGGATTTCGAAAGTTTGCGGAATGCAGCAGTAGCAGGCGGTTTCAGCCGCGTGGCAGTTTTGCCCTCTACTACGCCTGCAGTGGATCATAAAAGTGCCATTCATTTCGTACACGCACAACACTCTCCGGCAGTTGAATTTGTAGCCATTGGCGCTTTGTCCCACGGGCTTGAAGGAAAACAACTGGCGGAAATGTTCGACATGAAACAAGCCGGTGCCGTGGCGTTCAGCGATGATCATGGCGCTATTGGAACGGAGCTTATGTGTCGTGCTTTAGAGTATTCCAAAAATCTGCACTCACCGGTGATGGTACTCCCACTCGACCGTGGCTTGAATAACAATGGTCAGATGCACGAAAGCCCGGTTAGCGTTTCGCTCGGCATGAAAGGAATTCCCTCGCTTGCCGAGGAATTGCGCATTCAACGTGACCTAGACCTGCTGCGCTATTGTGGCGGTCGATTGCATTTTATGCTCATCTCCACAGCCAAGAGTGTTGACCTGTTGCGCAAAGCCAAGCGCGAAGGTCTTCACGTAACGTGTGCTGTGGCCGCGCATCAGCTGTTGTTCTCGGATGAAGATTTGCGTTCATTCGACACCAATTTTAAAGTCCTGCCACCATTGCGCGGAAAAGAAGATCGCAAAGCTTTAATCCAAGGACTAAAAGACGGCACCATTGACGCTATAGTGAGCGACCACTGTCCGGAAGATGTGGAACACAAGGTTCGCGAATTCGAAGATGCCAACTTCGGGATGAGCTCCGTGCAATCGGCGTTTTGCGCGGCGTTCACGGCATTGGAAAAACACATGACCATCGAGGAGATTATCGAGAAATTCACTTCCGGACCGGAGCGTATTCTCGGACTCTCCGCTCAACCGTTGGAAGAAGGCTTTGGTTCACCGGTGAGCGTTTTCCAGCCTGAAGAAGAAACGACCTTCACAGCTGACCAATGGCATTCGAAATCGCAGAACTCGCCGCTACTGGGCAAAACGCTGCAAGGCAAGGTGCTTGTTTTTCATTAACCATTTTTGATAATCGGTCAGGCAGGTAACCGACAGCATCCGTTATCTTCGCGCCACCTATGAAATTTGTTCATCCTGAAATGCTTTGGGGACTTACGACCCTTGCGGTGCCCATCTTGGTGCACTTGTTCAATTTCCGGAAGTTCAAAAAGGTGATGTTTTCCAATGTGAATTTCCTCAAGGAAATCAAACTGGAAACACAAAGCAAAAGCAAGCTCAAGCATCTGTTGATTTTGTTGACGCGTATGCTAGCGCTTACTGCCATCGTTTTTGCTTTTGCCCAACCGTATTTGCCCCAGCCCGGTATGTCGGCCAAACCTGGCGGAACTGCAGTTTCCATTTACATCGACAATTCCTTCAGCATGCAAGGCGCAGGGCGCGATGGGCGTTTGTTGGAATTGGCGAAAAACAAAGCGCTCGAAATTGTGGATGCCTTTGCTCCATCCGACAAATTTCAATTGCTCACCTCCGACTTTGAAGGGCGTCATCAGCGACTTGTGAGCAAGGAGGAAATGACGGACTTAATTCAGGAAGTCGATATTTCACCCGTTACCCGAACCATGAGCGAAGTGGCATCTCGTCAGCGCGACGCACTGCTTACCTCAGGGCTTGATAATAAACGTTCCTACTTATTGACGGATCTGCAGCTTTCCGTTACCAATCCGGATGCTATTGCCAACGACACATCCATTCGCTACACGGTAGTTCCGGAAATTCCGGAGATTCAAAGCAATGTCTTCATTGATTCTGTTTGGTTCGAGACGCCTGTCAGGCAGTTGAATCAACCCGAGATACTCCATGCACGCATTGTCAATACGGGAAGCGAGTCGATCGAGAACCTGCCCATTCAACTCATGATTAACGGCACACAGAAAAGTGTCGCTACCGCAGCGGTTCCTTCTCTTGGTAAAACAGAAACGACCATCACTTACACGAACACGGAGAGCGGATTCAAGCAATGCTCCCTTGAATTGGACGACGCCTCCATCACCAAGGACGACGCATACTATTTCAGCTATGGGGTTGCTCCCCAGATTCGGGTGCTGGAAATTAAAGGCAGCGATGTTGCAGAAGGCGCTGTGCAGGCCGTCTTCAGTGACGATCCTTTCTATGTCTTCAACACCGTGAATGAAGGCGCGATTGATTACTCCCAATTCGGACAACATGAATTCATTGTGCTCAATCAACTGCGCGGAATTTCGAGTGGTTTGACGGCAGAGCTCGACAAGTTCGTGAAAGCGGGAGGAAGTGTGTTGATTGTACCGGCGCGTGAGATTATCCTTAACGAATACGATGCGTTGTTAGCCACTTGGCAACTTGGAAAACTTCAAGGAAAAAACGCGGTAGCCAACAAGGTTACAGACGTCAACTACGAACATTATATTTTCAAAGAAGCTTTCCGCAAGACCGAGGGTAACGTAGACCTTCCGCAAGCAATGGCTCATTACGTCGTGAATATTTCGGCCGGCTCTAACGCTGAGCCCATGATGCGTTTTCAGGATGGATTACCCTTTATGGTATCGGGCAAGATTGAACTCGGACGTGCTTATTTCGTGAGTGTTTCGCTCAACACTGAAGAGAGTAATTTCATTCGTCACGCGTTCTTCCCGGCGGCACTCATTCGCATGGCGGAATACAGTCAGCCGACGCAGCCCCTCGCCTACACGCTTGGTTCTGACGAAACCATTACGCTGCGCAATGCAACGGCGCAAGGCGATCAAACCTATCACTTGCAACATATCGTGACGCAGTCGGAGGTCATTCCCGAGCATCGTTTTGTGGCCGGTCAGGTGGAGCTGTTTGTGCACGATATGCAAGACGCCGGCAACTACTTATTGAAATGGGGAACGGAGCCCGTTAGTCCGTTGGCGTTTAATTTCAATCGCGCCGAATCGTATAATGCGGTCATGCCGGTTGAAGACTTTACAGCCAAACTGAGTGAATTGAACCTGAGTAATTGGTCAGTATTGACAGGCGATACCGAATCTGTTGGCGCTGAGGCTACGATGCTGGAAGAGGGCACGAAGTATTGGCTTACGCTCATCATCTGGGCCCTTATATTCCTGGCAATCGAGGTGCTGCTGATCAAGTTTTGGCGTTAACACTGCGGTTCGAATTCACTTATCTTCGCGGCCGTAAAATCCGATAGGTATGATGCAAATTCCAATGGTCGATTTAAAGACCCAGTATCACCATGTAAAGCAAGAAATCGATCGCGCCATTTTGGATGTGGTTGAAAACACAGCCTTCATCAATGGACCCGCAGTGAAAGAATTTCAGAGCGGCCTTGAGCGCTATATGGGCGTTAAGCATGTCATTCCATGTGCAAACGGAACGGACGCTCTTCAAATCGCTATGATGGCGTTGGATTTGAAGCCCGGCGATGAGGTCATTACCACTTCGTTCACCTTCGTGGCCACCGTGGAAGTGATTGCACTGCTGCAGTTGACACCGGTACTCGTGGATGCTTTGCCGGGAACCTACAACATCGATCCTGCTGCATTGGAAAAAGCGATTACGCCAAAAACCAAGGCGATTGTGCCCGTGCATTTGTTCGGACAGTGCGCCGATATGGAGAGCATTCTGCACATAGCCAAGAAGCACAACCTTGCTGTTATTGAGGATAACTGTCAGGCAATCGGAGCCTACTACACCTTCAGCGACGGTACGCGTAAGCAAGCAGGAACAATGGGTGATGTGGGAACAACGAGTTTCTTCCCTTCCAAAAACCTAGGCTGCTATGGTGATGGTGGCGCAATGTTTACCAATGACGATGCCCTTGCCGAAAAACTGCGCATAATTTCCAATCACGGAATGAAGGTGCGCTATTATCATGATAGCATTGGGGTGAACTCACGACTGGATACGATTCAAGCGGCCGTATTGAATGTCAAGCTGGCGCGTCTCGACACGTACATAGCCAATCGTCAGCGTGCTGCGGCCTATTACGACAAGGCATTCGCCAATCATCCCAAGTTGACCATCCCCGCCCGCGACCCCAAGAGCACTCACGTGTTCCACCAATACACACTCGTGCTCAACGGCGTTGATCGCAAGGAATTACAGGCGAAGCTTCAGGAAAAAGGCATCGCATCCATGATCTATTATCCCGTGCCGATGCACATGCAGAAGGCCTATACAGACCCGCGTTATAAGGAAGGCGACTTCCCAATTACCGAAGCCCTTTCTCACCATGTCATTTCGCTCCCAATGCACACTGAACTGACCGAAGAGCAGTTGGCGTATGTGGTGGAGGGAGTGCTAGAAGCACTTCATTAGGGACTGAGGACTGGGGACTAGGGACTGGGGACTGGGGACTGAGTACTCAGCAGCCAGTACCCAGTACCCAGTACCCAGTACTCAATACTTAATCCACTTCCACAACTCCTTGTACGACGTCTTCTTGCCGTACATGAGAATGCCGACGCGGTAGATTTTGGCGGCGAGCCAGACGAATCCGAAAATGCTGGCAATCAGGATGGCGATGGAAAGGACTTTCAATCCAATAGAAACGCCGATGGCGGTTTTCACCATCATCACGATGGGCGAAGTGAGCGGCACGAGCGCAAAGATGTGACCGATGCTGCTCTCCGGATTTTCAATCATCATGGTCGAAACGATGTAGCCGAAAATGAGCGGCAGCGTAACGGGCATCATGAATTGCTGGGTGTCTGTTTCGTTATCGACACTAGCGCCAATGGCCGCGAATAGTGAGCCGTAGAGCAGGTAACCGCAGATAAAGAAAATCAAGAAAGAAACAACGACATCCACCCATGGCACTTCCTGCATCACAGCGAGCAGTTCGCTTTGCATCTGGTCCGGATCAGCGCCTTCGCTCATGTTTGGTGCTTCAATTACACCGCCCGTTTGAATCATGGCCATTTGCTCTTTTTGTTGTTCGAGCAGTTTACCTTGAATCGTCGACATCCCCACAACGGCAATGGCCGATGTAAGTCCCACCCAAATGAGGAATTGCGTAAGTCCAACAAGACCGATTCCGATGATTTTACCCATCATCAATTGGAAGGGTTTAACGCTGGAGATAATGACTTCCACAATGCGGTTGGTCTTCTCCTCCATCACACCGCGCATGACTTGCACGCCGTAGAAGAAGATGAAGAAATAGATGATGAGGGCAAAGCCAAATCCGACCATAGCGCGCGAGGATGTGAGGTCTTCCTTTCCGCCTGCGCTTGGTTTAATCACATTGATATCGACGGTCTGACGAATGCTCTTGTAGGTTTCAATGGGAATGGCGTTCTGCTTGGCGCGGTAGAGTTCTAAGGCATCTTCCAGGTCGCGCTCGATTTTACTTTGCACCGAAAGACTCGGCGTTTTTTCAGCGAACAACTCCACTTTTCCATCGGTATAGGAAATAGCGGAAAGTTGCACAACGCCCGTGTAGATGCCGGTTTTGAGTTCGGCATCAGGATCAACCGTTCCCTTTCGGAAATCAAACGACAATCGGCCGGTATTTCTAAAACGCGGACGATCAACGCCTGCTTGTTCGAAGGTGATGACTTCATCTTCGATGAGATTGCCCAGATCATCCGCCACGAGGATGTGGTGATGGGTGTCATCCATTGCGGCAATGACAGCGACACCAACGATGAGTCCGCCAAAGATGAGCGGACCGAGAATCGTCATGAGCAGGAAGCTTTTCTTCTTGACTTTATTGAGGTATTCTCGCTGTATGATGAGGAGTGTCTTATTCATGGGTGGCATTGAATTGTTGAACGGCCTGGATAAAAATCTGCTCCATGTTGGGCACGAGTTCGTTGACCGAGGAGATTTGAAGATGCGGAATGAGCGCGGTCAAGAGGTCATTGACTTTGCGGTCGCCCAGTAGTTTGATGTCGGCGTAGTTGCGTTCGTCCTGCACTCCTGTGTGTACGAGTTCAAAATTCCCCCACAACCCTATTCCCAAATCCATTGCTGCGCCTTCGAATTCGAGGCGATACGTTTGGGTGCGGAAGCGTGATTTGATGTCTTTGACGCTGCCATCGAGAATCACTTTCGAGCGATTGATGAGGGCGATGTTGTCGCAGAGGGACTCCACGCTGCCCATGTCGTGGGTGGATAATATAATAGTCGAGCCTTCCTCTTTCAGTCGCAGCATTTCTAGGCGAATGAGTTCGGCGTTGATGGGATCAAAACCGCTGAAGGGTTCATCGAGGATGAGCAGTTTGGGTTTGTGCAGGACGGTAGTGATGAACTGTACTTTCTGCGCCATTCCTTTGGAAAGGTCCTCGACTTTTTTATCCCACCATCCTCCGATTTCGAAGCGTTCGAACCATGCCTTCAGTCGAGTGTGTGCCTCGCGCGAGGTGAGACCTTTGAGCTGAGCGAGGTACATGCACTGTTCGCCGACTTTCATTTTTTTATAGAGTCCGCGTTCTTCGGGCAAATAACCGATGTGTTCTACATCGCCCGGCTGCAGAGGTTTTCCGCAAAAGAGCACTTCGCCTTGATCGGGCCCGGTGATTTGATTGATGATGCGGATGAGAGACGTTTTACCTGCGCCGTTGGGACCGAGCAGTCCGAACACCGAGTGTTCAGGGACGGCGATACTGACATCGTTGAGCGCAGTATGCTTGGCGTAGGCCTTGTGGATGTGTCGTGCTTCGAGGGTGAACATGGGGGCGAAGATAAGTGAAAGGGGTGAGGGGTGAGGGGTGAAGGGTGGTTAATCTATTTAAGTATGCCTTGCTAGAGCTAAGTTGCATGCATGGATGTGACTGGTTCGTTCTTCACACTGGCTCTCCTCTCCCATCGTTAGAGGCCGTCGGTGAGGCCCAGCGCAGTACATCGTGACGAATTTCCAATTTGTAAGGAAGTACTTTTGCATTTCAATGACCAGCGCAGGCAAGTAATGAAAAGCGCTAATTTTAACCCACATTAAAATCTCCAATAAGGCCGTGAAACCACTCGTATTATCACCCCTAGAAAAGTCACTTCTAACACTCATCATTGCCGCTGTACTGTTGTGCTATTCAATCATCGGGGCAGCTCAGGACACCTATGTTGGGCACTTGAATTTTTCGCGTCAATCCGAGATTGATAGTTTTCTCATTCAACATCCCACCTGCAGTGCAATTGACGGGTCAATAACCCTAAACAACATTAACAATGATATTTTCAATGTATCCGGTTTTTCAAACATTGAATACATCTCTGAAGATCTTAGACTTCTCTTCCAGGCGCAATACTTCGACTTATCAGGCTTTATTGCGCTCGACTCGATAGGCGATAGTCTTATCATGAAAGAATTGGATTGGATATATACCAACCAAACACCCGTAAACATATTTCAAGGATTCAGTGGATTGCAGTCGTTGGGTCATTTTGTTTTTGATAATGGCTATTTATTCGATGAACCTGATTTGTTCCCCTCCCTGACCGAATGCCAAACCATTACTTTTTATAAGTGGGGACGTCACAATTTATCGTTTACGAATTCATTCAATAATTTAATCACAATCAACTCGATCAGATATTTGAATGAAAACTCCGGTATTTGGGGAAATTACTTTTATGTGGATTATGGTGAAGGCAACCCAATGATTGGTGCGCTTGGATGGTATTTTTCTTTGACTAACTCATTTAACGCTTTAGAGCAAGCTGAAACTCTTTTATTTGACAATGGATTCGGATACATTTCCAATTCATTCCTTTCGCTGGAATCAGTTCATGAATTGAACATTGGTACAGATTATTCTCCCTATTCACAAATTACTACTACTCCTAATTGCTTCGAAAATGTATCTGCACTGCATAGCTTAGTAATGCTCTCATATGTTTCAACACATATAACAGATTCGAGTACCATTTCATTTCCTTTATTTCAATCTCTCACACATGCCGACAATATTTATTATGAAGTCCAGACCGAACTTGATCTAACAGCCTCAATATTTACAAACCTTTTCGCTTCACTACAATCATGCGAATCCCTATTATTTTCGATATACGGATCAGACGCCGATATTACGTTTCCACAACTACAGTACATTAATGAGAGTTATTTCTCTCTTGAAGGAGGATCGTACCACTTGGGATTTCCTCGATTGCAAAGCACAAACCAATTTGGGGTTCTTGGAGGACAACTCTTCTGTTCGATAGCTTTAGACTCTCTTAGGCAAGTTGGCGAGGGTGGATTGAATTTTACGGATGTGGATTCTCTTTCATTGATTTCACTAGATTCAATAAGCGGTCATCTTTCGATTGCCTATTCAAATCATAGCGACCTTTCATTCCTTGGTAATTTATCCTTCCTACAATCAGCAGAATTCATCGCCAACCCAAACCTTTCATATTGCGCAATTCAAGCTGTTTGCGAGAAAATACAATTAAATCCTGAGGCAATTACAGTCTCCAACAACGCCACCGGCTGCTCTTCAATCGAGGAAATTCTAGCGCAGTGTGATGCCATTTGCCCTGATACTGATTTGAATGGGATTTGTGATTCGGTGCAGACAGTTTACACAGGAGACCTTGAATTCACCTCAACGTCAGAAGTTCAAACCTTTGCGAATGCGTTTCCTCAAGTGCACAAGATTATGGGAAATTTGACCCTCTCCGGATATACCGGAGACTCCTTGTTAGACACTGAAGCCTTTATTAATTTAGACACTATACAAGGACAATTGCAATACGACTATAGCGAAGGTATTGCATTCAGCGGCTTTTCGAACCTACGTCATGTCGATTCATTCATCGGAGCATATCCCTATTACAATTATAGTATCACCTACAATGAAAATGACTCAACACCTGTATACTCCTACTGTACAAATTGCTTTCCCAGTCTTATATCGGCTAATAAAATGTACATTACATCAGCTGAAGGCAATCTAGTCTCATCATTCAATGCCCTCGAGCAATGTGACACTCTGAATATTGATTGTAGCGGATTAAATGGCGCTTTTACAAATTTGAACAGCTGTCACTTTTTAAACATAAACACGTCGCTTTCGGCAAGTTATCCATTTGACGGCGACCACTGCAATGAAGATCCCTATCATCTCTTAGCAATGCAACTGCTACCTAACGAATACGCATGCCATTCAACTATTTCCAGTTCATTCAACCTTCTTAATTCTCTCGATTGTTTCTTCGCAACTGAACTTGAAATATCACAATCATTTAACAACATTGAAATTTGCAGGACGATGTATTTCAACAACGTTGTAACATCCGAATCTCTTTCTAATTTAAATTCCTGCGACAACCTGTTTTCCTGGGGAAACTCATCAATAATAGATTGTTTTGAGAACATCAACTCACTTAACTTGGTTGGTATTTATTCGCAAGAAGATTCAATTAACTTCCCACAGCTCCAAAGGATTAACTGGGGTGAGTTGCGTCTAATCGATAATTCCATCGTTAATCTAAATCAGCTCGATACAATATCAACTATTGTCTATTTCTATTCAATCAATGGAGACGTAAATGCCAACAATATTAGCATTCAATTGCCTGAATTAGATTACGCTGAAACATTAAGCATCTCATATTTAAATCTCCAACAATTCGAGATTTCGAGTCAATATTTCTGCGGATTTCTTTCTGCTGACAACTCGAACGGGCTAGAATCTTTAGGTAATATTTACTTAACTGACCGGATTACTGTAGTCAACTGTCCCGACTTCAGCAATTGTAATTCAATTGGAATTTGTAATTACTGTTCAGAAAATCCCGACTCGTGTTTTTTTCAAAATAATTCACCTGGTTGCAATACAACTCAAGAAGTCATAATTCAATGTCAAGGATCGACCGCCTCCGGCATCGTCTATTACGATGTGAACTGCGACCAGCAGTTCAACAACGACGATGCGCTCGTATCCTACCCGATTCTCTTGCAAGGCGACACCCTACCTATCGGCAGTAGCGGTGAGGCGGGATATTTCTTTGTGCCGCTGGAACTGAACAGCACCACCACGCTATTTGCTCAACACAATTCGGACTGGTCAAGCGAAGGGCCTATAACCCTGACGACCAGCGACTCCTTGCAGGTATTCACCGATCTTCAAATCGGGCTATGCCCCATGACTATTATACATGATGTCGCTGTGAACGTAAATGCCTCGATGGATCCGCGTCCGGGCTTCACTGTGCGGTATAATTTGGTTGCGCAAAACCTCTGGCCGGGCAGCGATAGTGCAAGCGTAGTGTTCAATACTGCTCAGATGCCCGGCGCTGTTATTACCGCTTACTCCTCGGGTGGAACACTTGCAGGTAATCAGGTTTCATTCACAACAGACCTGCTGTATGGCCAGTCGCAAACCTTGTGGGTGGATGTGCTTGTGCCCGTTGGCACACCGCTGGGAACGGCGTATACCGCAACGGCCGTAATAGCCCTTAATGATGCACAAGCCGTCGACAGTCATCCGGAAAACAACAACTATACACTGGCGCAAACCGTCATAGGCAGCTACGACCCGAACGACAAACTCGTCACACCGGCAGTGATCGACCTACTCGATATCGACTCTACCCAAACGGCCACCATCGAGTATACGATTCGCTTCCAAAACACCGGAACGGCCGAGGCCTTTTTCGTGCGGGTATTGGACACACTTTCGCAAGCACTCAACCCGGCGACGTTTGAATTGATTGCCACAAGTCACCCGAGCGAAATCACTTTCCACGACAACCACACCATCGAGTGGTTCTTCGACAACATCATGTTGCCCGATAGTTTCTCGAATGAGCCGGAAAGCCATGGTTTTATTCAGTTCCGCATTCAGACGCTTCCACTCAGCGAGCCATTTATACTAGAGAACGAAGCAGCGATTTATTTTGATTTCAATGAGCCGGTGATAACACCACCGGCTGTAACCTCGGTTGTCATTTGCGCGGAGGCGGGAGATGTGTGTGATGACGGAGATGCGTGCACCATCGCGGATGTGATACAAGCTGATTGCACGTGCGTAGGAACATTCGCCGACAACGATAACGATGGCATTTGTGACCCCCTGGATAATTGCCAAGGCGTTCCCTTCTTGTTAACGCCAATCACCGATTTGAATTTAACCTGCGCGTCATCAATCCCTTCTGAATTGCCCGAATTTTTGATGGCTGATAACGGACCCGTCACACTTTCATTCACTGACAGTGTCATCACGGGCAATGGATGCAATGTGCTCATTCAGCGCACATTCATTGCTGAAAACGCATGTGATAATCGTGTGTATGTGGCGCAGTTAATTTCTACATCGGACAACATTGCACCGACGATGTTCAATTGTCCTACTGACACATCAATCCATTGCAGTGAACTAACAGACTTCATCGCACAACCGTTTGCAACGGATAACTGCGACGAGAATGCAAACATTACCTTCACCGAGGAGTGTTTGAACTGCACCTCCGATTCCACCGTTTTAGAATTGTTTACGCCTGAACTTCCGGCCGACAATCCCTGCGGATATCCTTACAATTGGGCGCTAGCACTGTTAAATATGAGCAATGCACATCGATGGTATCAAATCGACACAACAATCAATGCTCGCATGATTGATTACCATGACGGTACTGCTCGATACGCCGGTCGATTCGTAAACGTCTTAAACAATAACGCGGGTTTTGATTTCGATTTTAGAATTGGTGAAGGGATGAATTTTGAGGAATGGACGAATAGTCATGTCTCCGGATTTATGGCAGACTGCGGAGCAACAGCCGACAATCATGCAAGCTGGATGTACTACATATTACAAAGCAGTCCATCGGCAGAATTAATCGGATGGGGAGACTATGAAGGTTCTCAACTTAACATAACGCATGCACCCTTGAACGAATATTTCGGTTTTCAAGTTGGTGAGGGAGCGAACAACTACAATGACAGTTACGGTGCAGGAGTATTCATGTCCTATTCCGGAATTTTCAGTGTGAACAGTCAATTTGTGCAGACCACTGGAGCAGGCGATTTTCGTTTTACCATTCAGGACACCACCCTTACATCCGTTATACGCACCTGGACCGCTACCGATTGCGCAGGCAATAGTTCATCATGCGCTCAAGTCATCACATGTATCAACGAAACCATTGATCCGGGATGCTCACCCGGGCAATTGTGCGACGACCTCGACCCTTGTACCATCAACGATCTGATTCAAGCTGATTGCTGGTGCGCAGGAACGTTTGCCGACAATGACAACGATGGCGTGTGTGATGCTGAAGATGCGTGTGATAACAATCTTGCAGGAACCGCTTGCGACGACCTCGACCCTTGCACCACCGGCGACATCATCCAACCTGATTGCTCTTGCGCAGGAATAGTTACCGACAGCGATAATGATGGCGTATGCGATGCCGCTGAAGTTGCGGGCTGCATGGATATGGACGCCTGTAACTACGATGCCACCGCCACGGATGACGACGGATCATGCACCTATGTTGAATCACTGAGTATTCAGGGCAATGGTAACGCCGTCGCCGGCATCGAAGAAACCTACACCTATCCCGGACCTGCAAGCAGCGCTTATCAATGGAGTATTGACACGGGCACCATTCAATCGGGACAAGGAACACCGGCGGTTTCCGTTATTTGGAGCGATGCATTGACCGGCACATTGCAGGTCATCGAAACGACAGCCACCAACTGCGTTGGCGATACCATCACATTGGAAGTAAGTGTTTCGCCGAATGCTATGGATGCATGGAATGCAGCGCTATTTACGCTTTATCCCAACCCTGTGAGCGACATCCTGCACGTTACGGGCGACATTCCAAGCAACGGTCGTTTGTCGATTTACAATGGCATTGGTCAATGTGTTTATTCCGGACTACTCCAATCGACCATCGATGTACATACGCTGGCCGCAGGTGTTTATCACTTGCAGGTTGAGTATGTCGGAACCGTGCAGCGCAAGAAGTTTACGATTGTGAGGGGGGAATGACGAGGGGCGAAGGGCGAAGGGCGAAGGGTGAGGGGTGAAGGGTGAGGTATGGCTACTCATTCCGTTTCTCTTTCTCGCTCTCATTCTAAGAAAATTCCGGAGCGAGAAACAGAAAGAGAATGAGAATGAATTAACCCAACGCTTGGTGAGCGCAGCCGAACCTCGCCCTTCGACCTTGGCCCCTCGACTACGCTCGGGGACCGAGCCGCTCGCATAATATAATGACCTCGGCTTCGCTCGGTCGACCCAGTCCCCAGTCCCCAGTCCCCAGTCCCCAGTCCTCAGTCCCCAGTCCTCACTCCTCTACTCGCTGCCACCGCACGGATTTTACCAAAGCTGAAGCGCTCTTCGAGTGCATCAAAGACAGGGCGCAAGCCCGTGGCGCCATGTTCATCGATGGCCGCCTCAATCACAGCGATATCCTCATCGGCGATGTATTGATTGAGCTCGAGTTTGCCGGCGGCAATGGCCTTGGTGAGGTGCGACTCGATGGTGCCGTTGGCCAACGTTCGTTCCGCTGCAATTTCTTCAATGGTTTTACCCAAACGGAATAATTCAAGCGTGTGATCGACGGTATCTTTTTTACCGGCACGACCAGCGGGTCTTTTGCCGGCATTCTTGCGCTTGGGTGCATCATTCGACGGTGATGATTGCCGCTGCACGTAGGCCTCCGACTTGGCGATATCCAACCACGTTCTGCGCAGCGATTCCCGTTGGCGATCAATCACAGAAACATCAATGAAATTCGCACGATTCAACAATCCTTGTATAATAATCACCGACTTCTGAATGTCCTCGTATTTCTTCATGAGCAGCTGATCCACTTCGCCCAGTAATGTCAAGTATGACTTCACGCCGGTGCGCCACTGCAACTGTTGCATGTGCAAGAGCAAAGCCGCAATGTGATTCCCAAGGAGCGCTGTATAATACCCACTCCCCTTCTCCAATCGATCGCGCAGCCCTTCCTGATCGCCCTGCTGCAAGAGATACTGCAACTGCTGTACGAACTTTTGCGTGTTGATGTCTTCGGCTCGAACCGCTTCACGCAGCACCTGAAGGATAGGCTTCATGCTGCTGTCTGAAAACTCCGCTGTGTCATCACCTTCCTTGACGAGTTGATCCAACTCGCGCAAAAGCGTTGCAAACAGAAAAGTTGACGCAATCAAATCATGCATGTAATGCACCCTGCGCTCACTCAACAGTTGCTGCAACTGCTCCATCGCATGCTTTGTTTTGGAGAAATTCACCACCAACGCATCGTTGCTGATGACAGCAGGATCAATGCGCGTCTTGAGGATCAATCCGTCAAGTGAACGCAAACGCGAGAGCGCTACGTAAACCTGCCCGGGCGCGAAGGCTTGACCAACGTCTATAATCGCTTTATCGAATGTGAGTCCCTGGCTTTTGTGCACCGTCACAGCCCACGCCAATTTGATGGGAAACTGACTGAATGTTCCTACAACTTCTTCATCCAAATCGCGTGTGGCCGCGCTGACCGAATACTTCTTGTTTTCCCATTGTTCGCGGGGAACATCCAGCACAAGTCCGCTATCAATCACGCGCACCTTGATGCCCTTTTCATCGAGCTCGCATACACTCGCCAGCATTCCATTGAAAAAGCGCCCTCCGTTGCTGTCATTGCGCACAAACATGACCTGAGCGCCTTCCTTGAGTTCGAGCTTCTGCGGTAACGGAAACATGGATTCCGGAAAATCATCCTCCACGACGGCCTCGTAGATAAACGAATGACCGTTCAAACGCCGCAACTGCGCTGAATTCATATCATCCGCTTTGTAGTTGTGCGTGGTCAGCGTGATGATGCCTTCGCCTTGTTCCGATTGCGGACGATAATACGTGTTGAGCAATTCAATATCGTCAACCGTTGTCTGGTTCTCGCGCAAATGATTGAGCAAGTCAATAAACCGCTGGTCGGACTGACGGTAGATTTTATCCAGTTCGATGTAGACAAACCCTTCGGATTGGAGCGCCTTTGCTTCAAAGAAATGAGCGCTGTGATAATAACGCTTGAGCAATCCCCATTCATGATCCTTCACAATAGGCGGCAGCTGAAAGAGATCACCGATCATCAGCACCTGCACACCGCCGAATGCTTTGGAGAAATTACCGCGCACACTGCGCATGCGGTAATCGATAGCATCCAGCACATCCGCGCGAAGCATACTGACTTCATCAATAATCAGTAAGTCGAGGCTACGCAGCACTTGTTTTTTCAGCGCGCTGATAGGATGCTTGCGCGACAAGGTGAATTGCGTGTAAATATTCGCATCCGATGAGAACTGTCCCGACGGTGTGCGGTCCGGTAAGAAAGTGCCCAGCGGCAGTTGGAACATTGAGTGGATGGTAACGCCTCCGGCATTGAGCGCGGCGATGCCCGTGGGAGCGACAATCGCAAAACGCTTGTGCGTGCGTTCGCCTAAACTGCGCAGGAAAGTTGTCTTGCCTGTGCCTGCCTTCCCGGTGAGAAAAATGTGACTGCCGGTGCTATTGACAAAAGCCGCAGCTGTTTCCACCATATCGGTTGTGTTCATCGTCGCTTCCATGGGGCAAAGAAACAACGGGGGGCGGTTGATTGGAGGGAATAAATTATGGAGGCGAGGGGCGAAGGGTGAGGGGTGATGGACGAATGGCGAAGGGCGAAGGACGAAGGACGAGGGGTGCGGTTGGTTTGAGTATATTATTCCGAGTGCTATGCTAAGGAGGAATGATGACAGTGGCTGATTCATATTGAAAAAGGGCCTTACTGCATTCTCGATTAGATTCGCGTTTGAACCGGCAACTGCGATGCGATTATTTCTCCTAAAAATTGGACTTTTCATGCTGATGGCTGTGGTTGCGTTCTTACTGACCACGACAGCGCTGCTTGTTTTTACCGATACCAACGAAGATTTTCAATTGCCCGCTGACGTTACCAGTCTGTACATGGGCGATTCACGCATGGAGCTCGGCATCAATGATGCACTGCTGGAACACAGCCAAAATTGCGGTGCACAATCAGAGTCATTTTACTACTCCTATTTCAAGCTCAAGAAATTACTGCAAAACAACAGCGGTATTCACCGAGTTTACCTGAGTGTCGGTCATCACAGTTTTTCTTCCTACTACGACCGATTTGTGGACGGTAACTTTTCTGCTAGTGTTGCGCCGAATTATATCGGCATCCTGCCGTCGCATGAGCAATCGCGCATTCTGGCCGCCAATTCCGAGAACGCCTTAAAGTTTTCGCGGAATTTTTTTCTTCAAGGATTTAAAAAACTGTTTCGCAACGACGGAAACCTCGGTACCGGCGGCTTCAACAACCTTTTCCAAGATTCCAAGTCATCTACCTCTGCGATGGACAAACGATTCCGGTTTCAATACTATACGAATCAGAAACTGAACGCGACCTCTGAAGAAACACTAACTTATTTGAAGCTCATCAGTCAGCTCTGCGCTGAAAAAGGCGTCGAACTTATCGCGATTAGTCTACCTGTGCACCCTTACTACTTCGAACATATTCCCGGCGAATACCGCGAAGCATTTTGTAAAAACTTGGAAGATATGCAGCTGAAATTTTTTGATCTATCGCAGCTGCCGCTTTCGGATGACTGCTATGCTCCGGATGGCGACCATTTATCAGCGAAAGGAGCTGACATCGCCACGCTTCGGTTAAAAGAAATGATTGAAACTAAGATTCTAAGCGACTGCCAATGAGCCCAAGGCACTGAGGATCGAGAGGGACTATCAGCCCTTTGGCGCTTGAACAAGAACCTGCGTTTGGAGAAGAGATTACTTGGAGGCCTGAATAAAGGACAACAAATTACTCATCATCTCCTCGCGTGATTTGAGTTCAGCTTCCAGCTTGAGCTTTTCAGCCTGAAGCATCTCAACCTGCGCTTTCAAGTCGTTAACTTCCTCGGGTTTCGAGGTGTTTTCGTTGGGAGTATTCACGATAAAAAAGGTTGTCGAACGAACCTTGATGGATTCTGTTCGGATAATTAGTTGTGACAAGTGTAGGACAGTGAGATGGAATTTGCAAGCATTCTATCGAAAATCATTCAACTGCTTTCAGAACCGCGGTTGGTGAGCGAAGCCGAACCATGGTTGGTGAGCGAAGCCGAACCATGGTTGGTGAGCGAAGCCGAACCATGGTTGGTGAGCGAAGCCGAACCACGGTTGGTGAGCGAGGCCGAATGATCGGCAAAGCTCAGAAAGCAAGGTTGCAAGCGTTGCCATAATCTTTTTCCGCGTGTATCGAATTTTCTCGCATATTGCCATCAAACCAATCCACGACTATGAAACGTCAGCTACTACTCTTGGCTTTTGCATGCTGCAGCCTTTTGGCCCACACACAAAACGATTTGCACGGCACAATTGATCCGCATGAAGTACGCTTAACTCAAGCGAAACCTTACAACCTGCACACTCAGCAATTACTGCGCGAACAACCTGCATGGAAAAACTTCGTGCAATCGCACGGCACCTGGTATGCTCATTTCAATGAAACCAGTGGTATGCCTCACCGAGCGTACGGTCAGCCACTTTCGTTAGCCGGCAACAGCGCTCAGGAGAAGGCCATGAACTTCGCTCAGAGCGCGCTTCAGGCTTTTCAAATCAACACCAACGATTTAGTGAGCGCCGGAAAAAGTTTCGAAGGAAAAAACACATACGTCAATTTCCGCCAACACTATGAGGGTCTTGAAGTGATGGGAAGTCGCTACACGGCGAAATTCCACGATGGACAGCTCATCATGTTCGGCTGTGATGTGTACCCGAATATCACGTTGAACACGGTTCCATCCTATACGTCGGAGCAATCCTTACAACTAGCCACTTCCGGCATTACCAATACCCTTGTAAGCGCAACCGCCTCCTCAGCACTGAAGGTGTTACCCGTGCCCGGAACGAATGGCTACAGTTTCCATCTCGTGTACGATGTGCTGGTGAAAACCATCAGTACAGAAAACATCCCGGCGAATTATCAAACGCTGGTCGATGCCCATACAGGTGTTGTCCTCTATCGTCAAAACCGCGTGAAGCACAGCGGACCGATAAAGCCCAAAAATTGCGGTCATAGCCATCCCAAAGCATCAGCAACTCGCATGCTCGAAGTATCGGCTACCGTGACAGGGACTGTGCAGGAACTTACACCTAATGACCCGCTGGTGACGCAGGACTTGGAGAACATCTACGTGACAGTGGCCAATGTTGACTATACTGCCGATCAAGACGGAAACGTGGTGTTACCGGTAAATCCCGGATCAACCGCCACCGTGCGCCTGATGGGTCCTTGGAGTCGCATTTACACCGCTGATGTTACACCGAGCCTCACCTATTCACTCGTCGATGGGCCCAACGCCATCAGCATGGACGGAGCGGCCAATGTAAAAGAACTCTCCGCTTACCGCAGTGTGCAACGCATCCATGACTGGCACAAGCAATGGATGATTGGTTTTGATGGCATGGACTTCCAGTTGCCCACGAACATTGACGTCACCGGTGGAACGTGCAATGCATTTTACGATGGTGCTTCGATTAACTTCTATGACATCGGCGGCGGCTGCAATGCAACTTCCTTGATTGCCGATGTTTGTTATCATGAATATGGCCATGGCATCAACGACAATTACTATCAGTCACAAGGTTCGTTCTTTATGAATGGTGCAATTGGCGAGGGTTATGCGGATTTCTGGGCTATTTCTGCGACGAACAATCCTATTCTCGGAGCAGGATTCAACACAGATAATTTAGATCCGATTCGTCGTTACGATGAAGACCCCAAAGTGTATCCTACAGACTTAGTTGGCGAAGTACATGCCGATGGAGAAATCATCATGGGTGCATGGTGGGATTCGCATCTGCTGATGGGCGCGGACTGGAACGTGACTATGCCATTGTTTGTAGAGACCTATGCGGGTTTACAAGCCGAAGCATTCGACGGTAATGAAGGCGAAGCATTCACCGACGTATTAATTGACTTGCTTCAAGCAGACGATGATGACGGTGATTTGACCAACGGCACGCCTCACGGAAACGCCATCGTGGAGGGATTTTATATTCACGGAATCACGCTGATCTCGAACGCACAGATTGATTTCGTTGCGATTCCATTTTTGAATGCCAACGTAAATCTGGATCTCGATGTTGACCTCGCGCTGGATTTCCCATACACCTCGTATTTGCAAGATGTCACCTGTCATTATAAGATTAACGATGGCAATTGGACAGAAGCACCCATGACAGGCGATGGCTCAGGCATTTACGAGTTCACCATCGACGGTCAAGCCCCCGGTAGCATCATTGCCTATTACTTCGGAGCGCATGATTTAAACGGAAGCATATCGGCTGTAAAGCCCATTGGTGCTCATTTGAATCCATTCCCAAATCTGCCTTATTACACGCTTGTAGGCGTGCAGGAAATTGGCTTACACGACAGTGATGACAATGCAGATTTTGGCAACTGGTCGTTAGGTATTCCCGGTGACAATGCCACTACGGGTGAGTGGGAAGAAGATGTACCGATGGGTTCTTATACGGTTGATGTGGCACCGGGAACTGTCGTTGCCGTTGACACTCAGCACACACCGGGTGGTGAATTTTGCTTCCTCACCGGCAATGCATCGAGCGAATCTGCCGGCATCGGAGAAAACGATGTGGACGCCGGAAAAACGACGCTTCAATCCCCTATCATCGATATGTCGGGACTCACAGAGCCGATTGTTGCTTACTGGCGTTATTACACGAACAACCCTCCGGGTGGTGCGAATCCCGGTGCCGACTGGTGGCAGGTGCGCATGAGTAATGACGGCGGTCAAAACTGGATGTACGTTGAGGATAATCAAACAGCCGATATGAGTTGGCGCAGAAACGCCATCCGAGTGGCGGACTGGATGGAACCAACTTCACAGATGCGCTTCCAGTTTATTGCCAGCGATAGCACACGCCTCGGACAAAACCTCGATGGTGGTTCGCTGATTGAGGCGGCTGTCGATGACTTTGTAGTGTATGATCGCATGATTGTAAATGTGGATGAAGAACAGGATTTCGCTTCGGTGATTTCCATTTACCCCAACCCGGCGAGCGATTTCATTCGCGTGCGCAGCGAAATGCCTCTTTTACACAATGCGATGATTCAACTAATCTCATCAACGGGACAGATTGTTTATTCGAAAAAACTGGGCGACATTCCATTTGGAAGAACGATGAGCATTGAAACTTCTCACCTCGCTGCGGGCAGCTATACGATGCAGCTCATGAGCGACGAGGCGAGCGAGTCGCGTGTAGTTGTTATTGAGTAAAGAGGTGAAATAGTGAAATAGTGAAATGGTAAGGCTCCACCCTTTCCATTTCACTATTTCACCACTTCACCATTTCACTTTCCCAGCGGCTCCAATCCATCACCCTTCAATCTTCTGCGGGGCATCACACGAGAGACCGCAGCAATAATTTCTTCCGATAATAACTCGCGCACCTGCTTCTTTACGAAATGTCGATGAACAACAAGTCCTATTGTCCTATACGGTTCTTGTCTCGAAAATCGACTTACTCTATTCAAGTCTCGAACAGGCATCTCAACAGTAGCCAAATAAGGTAACAGTGTTGCTGCTCTATTCGCCTTGACGAATCGAAGCAGGCTATCTATTGAGCCGGCTTTGAACTCAAAATTCAAGCGATTTCCAATAGGCTTACGCTTCACATCACAAAACTGAACTACTTGCGCACGCATGCAATGCCCTTCCTCCAGGAGAACGATGTTGCGCATATCCAATTTCTCTGCGGTAACGCTCTTGGGTTGTTTCAAGCCGGCATCATAAAATACAAACGGTTCATCATAAAGCTTAAACTCTAGAAGATCACCATCGTGAAGGGGCGTTGAAACAATCCCGATATCCAAATCACGCGATTTTAATTGCCGCATGATTTCGGCAGTTGTCAATTCACGGATGCGAATTTTTAACAACGGGAACTTTTGCGCAAATCCTTGCAGAAACAATGGCAAGAGGAATGGTGCTATGGTAGGTATGACCGCCATTTTCAATTCACCTTTCACCTCTCCGCGAAGCTCCTTCGACAATTCATGCAATTGCTGAATCTCCCTCAAGATAACGCGCACATGTTCGACAATCGGAAGTCCCTCGTTTGTTATGACAAGAGGTTTTTTCTTGCGATCAAAAATGACTACTCCCACTTCAGACTCAAGCTTGGCAATCATAGTGCTCAAGGTTGACTGCGTTACAAAACATCGCTCTGCTGCACTTTCAAAATGACGCGTCTCAGCAAGCGCGATGACATATTCCATTTGTTGAATATTCATTGACTAAATCGATAAGGACATCGAAAATATAGTTTTTATCAATATCATCGAACAATCTAGCTTTGATCATGTTTTAAAAAAAAGAACATTAAGAATTTACACCCATGAAAAAACTCTTCTTTCTAATCTCATTTGCAATGTCACAAATCGCGCTCGCTCAGCCCCATTCAGGAAGCATTGAGCAATGTCCCTTTCATGCAACAGCTGTCACACCGGCAGCCGTATCCGGAAACGGCCAAAGCGTTGAAGACTGGTGGCCGAACCGATTGAATCTTGACATCCTGCGTCAGAATTCATCGTTGTCGGATCCTATGGGACCAACCTATAGCTACGAGGCGGCCTTCAAGAGCCTTGATTATGCGGCCCTGAAGAAAGACCTTACCACTGTGATGACACAATCACAGGATTGGTGGCCCGCAGACTTTGGAAACTATGGTCCGCTGTTCGTGCGCATGGCATGGCACAGCGCGGGTACTTACCGCACCGGTGATGGCCGTGGCGGTACGCGCGCAGGGATGGAACGTTTTGCTCCACAAAACAGTTGGCCGGATAACGCCAACCTCGACAAAGCCCGTCGACTTCTGTGGCCTATCAAACAGAAATACGGAAGTAAAATCTCCTGGGCTGATTTGATGATTCTCGCAGGCAATGTGGCCCTTGAATCGATGGGCTTCAAAACCTTTGGATTTGCAGGAGGACGTGTTGATGTGTGGGAACCGGAGAACCATGTGTATTGGGGGCCGGAGAAAAAGTGGCTCGCCGACGAGCGTTATGCCGATGGCCGCAAATTGGAAAACCCACTCGCCGCTGTGCAGATGGGTCTTATTTACGTCAACCCTGAAGGTCCGAATGGCAATCCTGATCCTGTAGCATCTGCCAAAGACATTCGCGAAACCTTTGGCCGCATGGGGATGAATGATGAGGAAACCGTAGCGCTCATCGCCGGTGGTCACACCTTTGGAAAAACGCACGGCGCAGGTCCTGCCTCCAACGTTGGTCCGGAGCCGGAAGCTGCCGACATCGAAGAGCAAGGCTTCGGTTGGAAGAGCGCTTACAAGAGCGGTAAAGGCGCCGATGCTATTACCAGCGGATTGGAAGTTACCTGGACCTCTACCCCGGCACAGTGGGGATATGATTATTTCAACTTCCTGTTCGCCTATGAGTGGGAATTGACCAAGAGTCCGGCGGGAGCCAACCAGTGGGTGGCCAAAGGAGCAGAGGCCATGGTGCCCGATGCTTTCGACCCCAAGAAGAAGCACAAGCCCACAATGCTAACCACCGATTTGGCTTTGCGCATGGATCCGGCGTATGAAAAAGTATCTCGCCGTTTCCTGGATAATCCTGAGCAGTTCGCTGATGCCTTTGCACGCGCCTGGTTCAAGCTGACCCACCGCGATATGGGCCCGCGCACAACTTACCTCGGTCCAGAAGCACCCAAAGAAGAATTGATTTGGCAAGATCCCATTCCGGCGCTCAATCACACGACTATAGACAAAGCGGATGAGGCACAGTTGAAAGCCGAAATCCTGAAGTCTGGATTAACCATTGGTGAAATGGTTTCGACCGCATGGGGATCAGCTTCTACGTATCGTCATTCTGATCGTCGCGGCGGAGCAAACGGCGCACGTATTCGTCTGGAGCCTATGAAAAACTGGGAGGTGAATAATCCCACACAACTTGCCAAAGTGCTGAAGGCATTGGAGAAAATTCAAGCGGATTACAATAGCAAGTCGGGTGCGAAGAAAGTCTCTATGGCCGACTTGATTGTGCTCGCCGGAAATGCTGCCGTGGAGCAAGCTGCCAAGAACGCCGGTTACACTGTGAATGTACCGTTCACGCCGGGCCGCATGGATGCTACGCAAGCGCAAACCGACATCAACTCAATGGGTGTGCTTGAACCTATGGCCGACGGATTCCGCAATTACACCAAAACAAAGTACACGGTTTCAACTGAAGAATTGCTGGTCGATAAAGCGCAACTACTCACGCTCACAGCCCCTGAAATGACTGTGCTGGTTGGTGGCATGCGCGCGATGGATGCGAACTTCGATCATTCCAAGCATGGCATGTTCAGTTCGAAAAAAGATGCACTCACCAATGACTTCTTTGTGAATCTGCTCGACATGAATACGCAGTGGAAGGCCACTGATTCGAGCAAAGAGATTTTCGAAGGCCGCGATCGCAAGACCAATCAACTCAAGTATACCGCCACACGCGCCGACCTCATCTTCGGATCACATTCAGAACTTCGTGCCTTGGCTGAAGTGTACGCCAGCAGCGACGCCAATGAAAAGTTCGTAAAGGACTTTGTAGCGGCGTGGGGAAAGGTGATGGAGTTGGATAGGTTTGACGTGAGATAAGGGCGAAGGGCGAGGGGCGAAGGGCGAAGGAATGTGTACGTCTCCTTCGCCCTTCGCCCTTCGTCCTTAGTACTTCACTATCTCATCGACGGTTCCCACCGTCACCGCATGATACCCTGAGCGGGCTTTGGCGTAAATGCTTTTGGCAAGTTCAAGTTGTTCGCTGGCGACCATTGCTTCGTAGAGCGGAGCTACAAACTTGCGTCGACCCACACTGGTGAGGAATTTCTCGAGTTCATCATACGCCGGGGAGTAGTTCTTATTAATGGCTTGCTCCAACCACGCAAAGAGGACTTCGTTGTTACCGGTTGAAGAGATTCCGAAAGCAGCATCGAGCGATTGCATTTGTGTTGCTGTAACCGCTTCTGAAAAATTACTGATGAACCGATAGCGTTCTTGATACGACCAGTTAGCCCACGGCAGCTGGTCGTTTTTCATTTCACCCTTTTCCCACGAAGCGCGAATCACATCCACTTGCTGAAGCTGGCTGCTTTGCACGATAGGCGCATTCGCGGGCAATCCCTCGCCATACACCCATGACTGAATATTGATTTGCTGCTCCATTTCCGGTGTCACTAGATTGGCACGCAGATACTCCAGGAACCGCTCGGTATCCATCACCTGGAATTTGTGTGTGTCGAAATAGCTTTTGATGAACGCGTCGAACTTATCCCTTCCTGCTGTCTCTTCGATAAGTCGTAAAAAGAAATAGCCCTTGTTGTAAGCGATATCGGTCATGCCGTCATCAGGGCTGCGGCCTTCGAGAGCGAGTTTCAAGCGTGTATCCTCCGGATGCGCTGATGCCGAAATCTCGGCCAGTGTGGCATCCAAGTCCTGGCGACTCAATTGCGCGAGCATCTCGGCGCGCTCGCGGCCATATACCGCTTCCATGATGCGCTGTTCGAAGTAGACCGTGAAGCCTTCATTCAACCAGAAATCATCCCAGGTAGAATTCGTGACCAGGTTACCGCTCCAGCTGTGCGCAAGCTCATGTGCCACGAGCGACACCAATGATTTATCACCCGCGATAATCGTCGGAGTAGCAAACGTCAGCTTTGGATTTTCCATTCCGCCAAACGGAAATGCGGGTGGCAGAATGAGCAAATCATAGCGTCCCCACACGTACGGTCCGTAGAGCTTCTCCGCCGCATCTACCATGGCTTGCATGTCGCTGAATTCATTCGCCGCTGCGTCAATCAACGACGGAATTGCATAGACACCCGTGCGATCTCCAATGGGGCGGAATTGCACATCTCCCACCGCCAGCGCCATAAGGTAACTGGGTATGGGTTGATCCATTTTAAAGCGATAGGTTCCATCGGCGGAAACACTTTGCGGATTCTCCGCACTCATCAACGCCATCAGTCCTTGCGGCACCTTTACAGTCGCGTTGTAGGTGATGCGCACACCGGGACTATCCTGACAAGGCACCCATGTGCGTGCAAGAATGGCTTGTGACTGCGAGAAGAGGAATGGCTTTTCACCATCTACCCACAACAACGCTTCAGCATCAGGCGAAGTGGTGTAAGTAATCATCACATCCTTCGAGTTCTTTTGAATGGGCACACGCAAGGCGCCTCCGATGTATTCCTTCTCGGGTCCCATGTTGAAGGATACAAGAGCATCATCCACCAATACCTCAGCAATGGTCAATCCTTTCGTATCGAAAATGATGGTGTCGGTACCGGTCAAGTTCTCGATGGTATACAACGCAACTGCAACAATCGTATGTGCTTCGAAGTTGACTTCTGCATTCCACTCCAAGTGTTTTACACGCGCCTCATTGGGCTTCGACCACGTGTGTGGATCTCGGGCAAGTTTCATATTGGCTATCAGCATTTGTGAGCGCTCGGAGCGCGGGTTGTCGTTTGGGTTGTTTTCGCACGCGCACATCACGAGCGACAGTGCGAGAAAGAGAGAGGCGAGCTTCATGGGGGCTAATTTAAGGACGAGGGGCGAAGGGCGAGGGGCGAAGGGGCGAGGGGTGAGGGGTGAAGGGCGAAGGGCGAAGGGCGAGGCGTGCCACACCTGCCCTGCTCCCCTCTCCTGTGGAGAGGGGTTGGGGGTGAGGCCGTGTCCGCATGCGAAAGAACTTGAACCCCTCGGCTACGCTCGGGGACCGGCCCGCTTGCGAAGAATAATGGCCTCGGCTTCGCAGGGGACAATTTTATTTAACCGCAAAGATGCCGAGTGAGCAGAGAATCTTTGCGCTTTTCTGCGCCTTGGCGGTTAAAAAATTCCAGAATGATAATGAGGTCTGCGAACTGCTTCTCCAAAAAAAAATTTCCTTGGGGCTACACCCCAATCCCTCATACCAAATTATCAAAGATTCGAATAATCAACTAAATTCAATCCTTTAGGCAACGAACAGAAAAGCCGTGACGCTTGAAATAGCTCAAATTACCGACAACATTTGAATCCGAGAATATGCCCCGGCCCCAACCATTACCCGGGATAGACTCTGAAGAACTCCACCAATTGCCTGTCTCACCCATCTCGACAAAAACTCCATCAAAATCTCGGCCACCGCCCGGAACACCGGAAAAACCACTACTATTCGTTGCCTGAAAATTGGGACTCAACCATAAGCCTGTGCCTGCTTCTACAGTACCAGTGGTCTTCATCTTACCTCCCGCAACGAACATGTCAACAAGACTATAAGCTAGAGTCGTCCACTCATCATCTGTTGGTACGTGCCATCCGACAGGGCATAGCTGCCTGGCGTCTGTACACGCATACCAGTTGTACAATTTGCCATAGGGACACGCATAGCTCGCGTCATTGTTGTAATATGCCCAAGCACCCAGCTGGGTGCTAGTGGTGTTTTGCCATTGAACATTGGTAAGTCCGGTTGGTATAGCATCTCCATTCCGATAAATACTCGTGTTCAAGTTCTCCGCCATCCACTCTTGTGTGCCAATCACAATTGTTTTGTACACATTGCCTTGTTGGTCTGTCATGGAGCCATAAGTTAAGCCGGGATTGTGGATGTTGGGGGTACCGCAAGTGGCTGCAGTGCCACCGCCTCCTGCTGCTGGTAAAACCGCACGTGTAAGCGTGCAACTCTGCCCGCCCAGGCTCAAGGCAAAACTTGCCGTGCCACTCGCACTCGGTGTGCCCGTAATCGTGTACGTGACAGTACCTGCACCTGAAGCCAATGTACCGCCTGTGAGCGTGGCAGTTAAACCCGTCACACCCGTGGAAGCGATGCTTTGTGCACTATAGCTGCCGCCATTGCCGCCTGTGTAGGTTATGGTGCTGCTTACTCCGCCGGCTGCAGTGCCTGCTGTGAGCGTGCCTGATGCTGTTGCGGAAGAACAGTTCAATGCCGTGATGGCGCCCGAAGCTGCTACCACCGTTCGCGTTAGCGTGCAACTCTGCCCGCCTAGGCTCAAGGCAAAACTTGCCGTACCACTCGCACTCGGTGTGCCCGTAATCGTGTACGTGACAGTGCCTGCACCTGAAGCCAATGTGCCGCCTGTGAGCGTGGCAGTTAAACCCGTCACACCCGTGGAAGCGATGCTTTGTGCACTATAAGCACCACCGTTGCCTCCTGTGTAGGCAATGGTGCTACTTACTCCGCCGGCTGCAGTGCCTGCGGTGAGCGTGCCTGCTGCTGTCGCAGAAGAACAGTTCAAAGCCGAGATGCTACCCTGACAGTTACCACCTGTGGTCCATGTCAGCGCGCCGTTACAGAGCGTGAGTATTTGTCCATTGCCGCCCGGATTCAGAGTAACCCAAGCAGAGCCATTCCAATACATGAGTTGGTTGGTGGCGGTGCCATTGCTGAAACCATTGCCTGCAGGGCCTTGTGGGCCAGCAGCACCTGTTGCGCCTGTTAAACCAATGGGGCCTTGAGCACCGGTAGCGCCGGCAGGACCTGTTAAACCTATGGGACCTTGGGGACCAGAAGCGCCGGTAGCGCCTGTTAAACCAATGGGGCCTTGAGCACCGGTGGCGCCAGCAGGACCTGTTAAACCTATGGGACCTTGGGGACCAGTAGCGCCGGTAGCGCCTGTTAAACCAATGGGTCCTTGAGCACCAGTGGCGCCAGCAGGACCTGTCAAACCTATAGGGCCTTGTGGACCAGTAGCGCCGGTAGCGCCTGTTAAACCAATGGGGCCTTGAGCACCGGTGGCGCCAGCAGGACCTGTCAAACCTATAGGGCCTTGTGGGCCTGCAGGGCCCGGTGTAGAACTGCCACTGGTGGCGGCGAATAACGCATACGGCACACTCAACAACTGCTGAGTGCCGATATCCACGAAACCGTTTCCGAGGTCGAGTTCCACCTGCATGAACTTCGCACCGTTCGCCCAGTTCACACCGGCCAACGATACGCTGCTGCCGAGTTGGACCGTAAACAAACCAAGCGCACTCGTACTTACCGTTTGCAATTCCTGCCAAACGCTTGTGCCGGTGGCGGTCAAATCAAGAATGGTAAAACGTGCGTTCAGCGTGATGCTTGCCAGCGGTTCGCCTGCTGCGTTGCGCGCAATAGCTTGGTAAGGAATAAGTGCCGGTGCTTGGGCAAATAGCATCGTGCTCAAAAGCAATGCAAGAGTGGTGAGGGTTAGGCGCATGGGGTTATGGTTTGGGCAAATATAAGGGCGAAGGGCGAAGGGCGAAGGGCGAAGGGCGAAGGGCGAAGGGCGAGGTGCGAGGTGCGAGGGACGAAGTATGGACCGCGGCCGGAAAAACCACTTCACCATTTCACCATTTAACCATTTCCCCACTATCTCTTCATTCTCCCGAACACCCCCAACGGCAACTTTACACCCGTCTTGGCTTGCAGATACAGCTCACCGATGCGCAGTTTATCGCCGGCATGTTCCTTCAAGAGGTTTTCAATTACGAGTGCAGAAAGGCCGAGGCTGTATGCATTTAGAATGAGGAAGTGTTCTTTCGGATCTAGAATTTGTAGCACACCGCGCATCATTTCCGCTATGTTCTCTTCGAGCTTCCACTTCTCCCCTTTCGGTCCGTGACCGAAGGCAGGAGGATCAAGTATAATTCCGTGGTAGGTGTTTTCGCGGCGGACTTCCCGCTGCACAAACTTCAGCGCGTCTTCTACCATCCAACGTATGTCGGTGAGACCACTGAGCTGCATGTTTTCGTTGCTCCAGCTCACCACTTGCTTGATGCTATCGACGTGCGTTACTTCAGCACCGGCAGCAGCGGCAGCCAGTGATGCTCCACCGGTGTAGGCAAACAAATTGAGCACGCGAGGCTTGGGCGTTTTCATGGCACCGATACTCTCCACGATGTAATCCCAATTAGAGGCCTGTTCGGGAAAAATCCCTACGTGTTTAAAAGCAGTTAGTCCTAATCGAAAAACGATATCTTCATTGTTCGACAACGTGTATTTCATGCGCCATTGATCGGGCATTTTCTTGAGCTTCTGCCATTCACCGCTGTTACTGGTTTTCTGCACAAAGCGCACATGGGCTTTGCTCTTCCATTCGCCATCGGTCAATAGTTTCGGCCAAACAGCTTGCGGTTCAGGACGAATCGTAATGAACTCTCCAAAGCGTTCGAGTTTTTCAAAATCGCCGCAATCGATGAGTTCATAATCTTTCCAGCGCGTGGGTGTATCGAGTTGTATCGAAGACTGCATAGGGCAAAGGTAATGGCTTCATGCTATCTTCGCCCTGTTATGCGCATTGCCCTGATTGGAAACGGAAATTTAGCCTGGCACTTGAGCCGGGCCATGCATAATGCAGGGCTGCATATCGATGCGCAGCTGTCTCGTCATAGCGAAGAATCACAGGGATGGGAACTCTTTCATTCTTGGGACACCATGCCCACGGATTTTGATGTGTATTTCCTGGCTGTTCCCGATGCTGCCATCGCGGAAGTGTGCACGCATATTGGCGAGGAGGCCACTGTTATTCATTTCGCCGGCGGTAGCGACCTTCAAGCCATTTCCCAACAGCATCGCGCAGTATGCTGGCCTTGTCAGACACTCACACGCGGAACCGACATCGATTATGCTTCCATTCCGGTTTTGGTTGAATGCGCAGACGAGCACACCGAACGCATGGTAGAACAAACACTGAAGAAAGCCTGGGGTACGTGGACGAAAGCCGACGGCAAGCAACGCCTGGCAGCGCATGCCGCCGCTGTTTTTTCGAACAACTTCACCAACCATCTGCAGCACATCGCGCATCAGTTGCTGCATGAAGCAGGCTTGCACACACAGCTGTTGCATCCTATGGTAAAAGCGCATATGCAATTGCTCGACAACCACGAACCGAATCAAGTTCAAACAGGCCCTGCCAAGCGCAATGACGTTACAACACTTCAAAGGCACATACACATTCTGCAACAGCATCCCGATTGGAAAAAGTTGTATGAAGCACTCTCTGAAGACATCATAACCACCTACCACAAAACATAATGAGTACTGGGTACTGAATACTGATTACACAGAGCGCATTTTTCAGTATTCAGTACCCAGTACCCAGTACCCAGTAACATGAACTACAAAGCCAAACTCAAAACCATCAATACCTTCTGCTTCGATGTAGACGGTGTGTTCACCAATAACATTGTGTGGCTCATGCCGGATGGCGAGCAAGTGCGCACCGCGAACGTGCGCGATGGCTATGCCGTGCAACTTGCAGTAAAAAAAGGACTGCGCATCGCTATCATCAGCGGAGGCAAGAGTGAAGCTGTGCGCAAGCGTTTCGAAGGGCTGGGTGTCACGGAAATCTACTTAGGGTCCGCAAAAAAAATCGACGTATTCAAATCGTTTTTGGAGAAGCACAACATTCTTCCGGAAGAAGTGTGTTACATCGGCGACGACATTCCCGATTACGCTGTGATGAGTCATTGTGGACTCGCTGTTTGTCCGGCCGACGCTGCAGCAGAGATTCGCAGCATCGCGCATTATATCTCACCGAAGAAGGGCGGTGAGGGCTGCGTGCGTGATGTTCTGGAACAAGCGCTGAAGTTGAAAAGCATGTGGATGGATGAAGAAAGCATGGTGTGGTAAGAACACTTCTGCAAAATAATTTTGGCCGAATAGCGTATAAACCAGCAGCACGATGAAACGGATCTTCAGCATTCTTCTTTTATGTTTCCCTATCGGAATTTTTGCCTCTTCTCCGGAGGAAGCAGAGGTGAAACTTGCTGCGTTGCATAAACAACTATCCGCTTCCGAAAGCGATGTGCGCAGCGATTCGATTTGTGAAGCCATGCGACAAACTTTGATTAGCGTGTTAGACGACAGCGAAACGTTTGAGCATCCGTTTAAAAGCCTTCAATTTTGCACGCTGAGCTCAAAGGACAAGCGCATTCGCTTGTTTAACTGGAACCTGCCGTATCGCGATGGCACACACAAGTACTTCTGCTTTTTGCTGGTGCGTGATCTTGAAACGAAATCGCATACCTGGTATGAGCTGGAAGACGCGCTACATGAACCCGAAAAATTGGAGCAGCGATTTCTCACCATCGACAAATGGCTCGGCGCTTTGTACTATGACATCATCCCGATGGATGCTAAAGGCCGCGGTGATACCTATACCTTCATTGGTTGGGATGGAAAAGACAACCTTACCACACGGAAGATCATTGACGCCGTAACCATCACCGGCGATAAAGTCCGCCTGGGTGGAAACCTCTTTGAATTTGCCGGCGAAACACGCAAGCGCGTCATTCTCGAATACAGCAACGACGTCAGTGCTTCCGTAAAATATTATCCCAAGAAAGACTGCATCGTGATGGATCATCTTTCACCGAAAAACCCGCTTATGACAGGCATTTACGCGGATTACGGTCCCGACGGAACGTACAGTCTGCTTATCCTGAAAAAAGGCAAATGGCTCTACATGGATGAAATCGACATCAGCCAATTTGCTGAGGGCAACGATCGTCCATTTCGCGATCCGCGACTTCCGCAGAACTAAGGCTTATTGCTTACGGAATTTGATTTCCTCGCGCACCTGTGTGCCTTCAATTTTCACGATATAAAATCCTGAAGACAGCTGATCAATCTCCAACGGAATCGTCGTAGTGCCAATCATGACGAGTGATTGCACATGTGACAACAGTTTTCCTGTCAAATCATAAATGCGCAACTGCACCATATCCTCAACGGATGAATCAACCGTAAGGTTCGCATCACCGGCAGTTGGATTTGGCCACAAGATTACATGTGTTTTGAGTTTCGTAGCCATTGCCTTCTGCATGCCCTGCTGCATTGGAGCTGCTGCGGGTGTCTGATAGGTCAATGATCCAAAGTTGATGTAATTCACCCAATCCGGATGATCGATGAAGGGGTTTCTGTTGAACTGTTTGCTTTGGATATAGTCGTTGCGTGCGATTTCATACGCATCGGGTGCATCGGTAGCATGCCAGGTAAGCAAGGTTGCAAGGTCTTGCGGGTCTTCGCTCAATCCGGGTAGAATAACGTTATTCAAGTTGTTGAACGTCCAATTGAAACCACTCACACCATGGTAGCGAAGCGACATATACAACAGCGATCGCGCCGCATCGCCCTTGTGGATTTCACGCGGCTCATAGACATTATTGCCATTTGCATCATAGCCATATGTTCCCTGCAAATAAGTGCTGATTGGCGTCACCACTTCTCCCAGCGGATGGTTGCTGCGCACCGCATTGGCGTTGTTCTGATTCACGGGAAACAAGTGATGTTGGTCGGCGTATTCATTGAGTGATGTTCCGCCGCCGCTTGGCATCCAGCTTACACACCAAGTATGCTCACGACTAAATATGGTGTTGGGTGTCCAGGCAAACGTTCCCGTATAATTCTGTGTTTGACCGGAATAGATACACGTCAAACTGCGCTGACCGGCGGGTGCTTCGCGTGAGGCAAATTCCGTTACCATTGTTTCGTCATATAGGTCATAAGACACTTTAGTATATGGCGAACGTACACGGTTTTGAAGATCGGTAATCAGTGTGCTATTGGCAGGATTAATTGCACTGAAGTAAGTGCCTTCCATAGTGGCCGCGCTTGTCACATTTCCGGTTAGCGGCGAAGCTTGAAGATAATTGCGCGTCGTTGAAGTGCCGTTGAAGGAATACACCGCATAGAAATAGGTAGCGTTTGCGATTACAGAACGCTGTAAGAAAGTTGTTGCAGTTCCGGCAGACATTACCACTGCGTTGCCAATCACATCACCGACAACATAGGCCACACCATCAGCGGGTGCTGTGGTGGGAGCGCTGCCCTCACTGCGCAACACCAGGTAGCCTGATGGTGCAGGACTCGCGGCGCTGAAGGTCACATTGTAGTTGAATGACTTGATGTTGGTGAACGACAAGTTTGCCGGTTGAGCAGTTGGCTCAGGCGACATCGTGCCAAAGGCGAATGTCCATGCAGGGAACGTTGCAATGCGTGTATCGGTTCTGTTCCAGTTGTTTTGATTGGCGATGGAAGAAAGCAACGTTGCTTTCGGCGCATTGTTCGTCACAATAGTGTAGGCGCCATTGTCTCGCTCAGTGGAGAATGCCAGCGCCGTTGAACCGGATGCTAGACCAACCGGGATGCGCGAGGTTGTGGTATTCACTGAGCCGGTCACCCAAGCACGTGAGCTCAAGCCAAAAACGAATGATGGCGAGGTGGAAGCTCCTTGATAAACCAAAATCTGATCGCCTGTAGTACCTAGTGAAATGGTAGTTGGCGTCAAGGTATGTACAGTGCCGGCCGCAAAATCTGTTGCGGCTGTCCACGTGTCGGTTCCTTCTGCGGTTGTAAGCGCGGTTCCATTCCATCCATTATCGGTGAATTTCACTTGCGTGCCTGCGGCCACGTTGACCAGGTTCACGAATCGAATCACATCGGGATCATCGCCATTGAAGCCAATTACGGCGATATCACCGGGGGTTAGTGTGGTTTGTGCGAAGGCGGTGAACGCCGAGGCAAAGGCCACAAGGACAATTGCAATCTTCTTCATCTTACTTAGAATTTTGTTGGCAATCTAAAAAAAAATCTTGTCAAACAAGCACATGATTCAAATCAATTCGGGCATGTACTTCCATAAAGGGAAATGAACAACAGTAGATCCGAAACGCCTACTAATCCATTGTTGTCAAAATCGCCGGGGCAAGCATCGTTGCAGATGAACTCACAACTCAAGTCGTCGATTGTTGCCGTTGGATTATAATTCACTGCCTGCGGATACATGCAACCGGGAATATTGCAAGCGGTAACTTCAACATTCGCTGTTGTAGTAGAACTTCCAATGGAATTGGAAACCGTCAAGGACAGGGTGTAATTACCCGATTGGTTAAAACACAGTTCACCGGGATTCTGGTTCGATGATGTCGAAGGCGCAGTACCGGCCAAACTCCAATCCCAAGAGGTAGGCAAGCCGGTCGAACCATCGGTGACCGTTATACACTCACCGGCACAGACTTGACTATCGCTGATATTGATGGCCGCCACAGGCGGAAGCGACTGTTCACCCGGACAGCAATTCCCTCCGCTCGAAACAGAATAACCACCCGTTGCCCAGCAGCCGTATTGGGTATAGTAGTAATACAGACTTCCACCGAACTGGTTTAGGAAATAAGCAACGACTTGTTCGGCTGTATTGCAGCCGCCTTGATTGCCGTCGCCGCATGAATAGGCGCAGACCATGCTCGTGTTTCCATCAACATCTGCCAGCACACCGGCAGGAGCAAAGAGTGTTTCCGTGAGCACCCCTGCCGGCGCATTAATGGAAGTGGAAGTAAGACCCAGATTGCAGTGGTCATTGCCACTTTGAAAGCCCGCATATTGAATCTCGGTGACATTTGCGGTATAAGGTCCTGAGATGGTTATCAGGCAATCCTCATACGTGCACACACCAATGTGCAAATCGGAAATATCCTCGTCGATGGTAATGTTCAATGCACCTCCGTCGTAGTTCGCATAGATGATGACGTTACCTGAGGTGTTGCAATATTGTGCGATAGCCGTTGAAGCCAACAGCATAGAGGTGAATGAGAGCAGTAGTTTCATGAGACTAATATACAGGATTGCCGTAACTAGGATTGTAGGATTACAGGATTGTAGGGGGCTGCAAGCCAACCTGCAACCTTCAACTTTCAATTTATTATAACCGCAATGGCGCCGAGATAGCAGAGAAATTCTGCACTCTCTGCGACTCTGCGGTTAAAATTCAGGAGCACAGGCAGAGGGAACACCGCCCGCCAACCTCACCCATCACCCCTCACCCCTCACCCCTCACCCCTCACCCCTCACCCCTCATCCCTCACCCCTCACCGCTTATCTTTGCCCCACAAATGCACCACCACCCCACCATCTTCACCCTGAGCAACGGCTTGCGCGTTGTGCATCAGTATTTGCCACGCGAGGTGGCGCACTGCGGACTGATGATTGGTGCAGGCAGCCGCGATGAGGCGAAAGATGAGCACGGGTTGGCGCATTTTCTCGAGCATTGTTTATTCAAAGGAACCACCAAGCGCAAGACCTTTCACATCTTGAGTCGTCTCGATGCTGTTGGTGGTGAATTGAACGCATTCACTTCGAAAGAAGAAACGTGGATACATGCATCGCATCTAAAAGAAGACTACGAGCGCGCTGTCGAACTCATCGCCGACATTGCCTTTCAGGCCACGTTTCCGGAGAAGGAAATCGAGAAGGAGAAGGAAGTAATCTACGATGAATTGAACAGCTACAAAGACAGTCCGGCCGATCTCATATTCGAAGACTTCGACCAACTGCTGTTCGGTAAGCATCCGTTTGGCAGAACCATCATCGGCACTGAAGAAACACTCAAGCGCTTCAACCGTGAGCACCTCGAACGTTTTCACAAACGCATGATGCACCGCGACAATCTCATCTTCTCTTCAGCCGGTAACATCAGCGCAGAGAAGCTGCAGGCCATGCTGGAAAAACACTTAGGCGGGTTCAAGCTCAACGCGAAGAAACTCAAGCGCGAAAAAGTGAAGTCATATCATTTCGAACACCGCGTAGAGAAGAAAGACATTCACCAGGTGCATTATCTGTTGGGCATGCCTGCCTACGACTTCGATCACAAGATGCGCCCGGCGCTATCGCTGCTCAATAACATCATTGGCGGCCCTGCGATGAACAATCGCCTCAGCATGCGCATCCGCGAAAAGCATGGGATTGCGTATCACGTCGATTCGAACTACAGTCCGTTTTCCGACACCGGCATTTTCACCGTTTACCTCGGCACCGACAAAGAGAATTTGAAGAAGAGCAAAGAGCTCATCTGGCAAGTGCTCAACGAATTCAAGAAAGAACGCATGAGTGCGCGTGCTTTGTCCGACGCCAAGAAGCAAATCATCGGACAAATAGCACTGGCGCAAGACAGCGGCAGCGCCATCATGTTTAACATCGCCAAAAGTTTGATGCTCTTCAACCGCATCGACACGCTGGAAGAATTGTTCGAAAAGATTCATGAGATTTCGGCGGCCGACATTCACCATGTGGCGCATGATATCTTCAACGTACAGCGTTCGACGAGTATCACGTATACGAATTGAGGTGAAGGGTGAATGGTGAAGGGTGAGGGGTGAGGGAGCACCCTACAATCCGTCAATGCTATAATCCTACAATCCTACAATCCTCGTTTCTCACACCCCCGAAATCCGGTGCACATCACTATTGTTTTCCTCGATATCATTCTTCACCTTGCGCATGCGCTGCGCAACGGTAGCCATGTCGCTGTATCCGTTAGAGAATAACCACAGCAAGGCTTCTTCACTGTTATCTGCAGCACGCGCCATTTTCTCCAGAATATCGTAACCTGATTTTCGGAGCCATAGAATGGCGTTGGGCTTTCCTTCTGCGCCGTTGATCAGCGCCATGAGATGCGGGAAACCATTATCCATGAGCCATTGCCGCGGCTCAGGCTGGTTGTGCAACGCAAATACAAAAACCGATAGTTCGGGATAACCATTCGCCATGAGCCAATCGCGAATATCCTTGTTGCCCGAAATAGCCTCAGCCCAGGCAAGGATGATTTTGGCCGGGTAGGCGAAGTGGGGAGATGACGAGTGTGTCAAGTGACTGCAGATTTAGAGTTGGTAATGGCTGTTGTATTCAATTTGCCTTTGCATGTCTTCATCGAAATTATCGTCCTTGCTCCCCTCTCCTCTGGAGAGGGGCTGGGGGTGAGGCATACAATCACGAATTAACCTTTGCCGGAAGCTCTGCGCTCACCGCAGGCAACTCTCGGCTTACCTTTTTGAATAGCCCCTGCAACACTTTGCCGGGGCCGACCTCAATGACCTCTGAGCATCCATCAGCAATCATCTGTTGCATTGTTTGCGTCCAGCGAACAGGCGCTGTGAGTTGCTTCACCAAGTTGAGTTTAATGTGCTCGGGGTCGCTCACCGCAGAGGCCGTTACGTTTTGATACACGGGACAAATCGGAGCAGCGAAATGCGTTGCTTGAATTGCCGCTTCCAATTCAACACGCGCAGGTTCCATAAGCGGACTATGGAAGGCACCGCCCACTTGTAGTTTAAGTGCACGCTTGGCGCCGGCTGCTGTCAGCGCCGCACACGCCGCGTCGATAGCAGCGTTTTCACCCGAGATAACCAATTGACCGGGACAATTATAATTGGCGGCAACGACTATCCCCGCTGTTTCCGAACATATACGTTCCACCACATCATCTTCCAATCCGAGAATGGCCGCCATCGTTGAAGGGTTTTGTTCGCACGCCTTCTGCATGGCCATGGCCCGTGCATAGACCAAACGCAGCGCATCTTCAAAAGCAAGTGTCTTGTTTGCGACCAGAGCGGAAAATTCTCCTAAGCTGTGACCTGCCACCATGTTGGGTTGAAACGAATCGCCGAGGCAACTTGCCAGCACCACGCTATGTAAGAATATCGCAGGCTGTGTTACACGGGTTTGCTTGAGGTCTTCTTCGCTACCGGAGAACATGATATCCGTAATGCGAAAACCGAGAATATCGTTGGCTTGTTCGAGCATGCCCTTAGCAGCAGCTGATGCGTTGTATAAGTCTTGAGCCATTCCCGGAAACTGGGATCCTTGGCCTGGGAATACATATGCTTTCATGGGGTTGATGTTTAGATGTCAAATCTACGGGAAGATTTTTTTCTTTTAACCGCAGAGATGCAAAGACAGCAAAGAGAAATTTCTCTGCACACACTGCGTCTCTGCGGTTAAAAAAAAAGTACTTTCACACCTCAGAACGTTTCATGAGCAGAAGAACCATCATCATCGTTATCGCCCTGGCCATTGTATCGCTGGGCATCATCATCGCAGGACAAGTCTTCTGGGTAAAAAAGGCCTATGCGCTGCAAGAGGAACAGTTCAATCGGCGCGCCTTTGTGGCAATCAGCGAAGTGGTGCAGACAATTCGCGTGATGAACCGTGATTCAGCGGCCACCGAACCTGTGCGGCAAGTGGGCAATAATTACTTCGTCGCGAATGTCAACGATACACCCCAACCCTATTTGCTGGAAAACCTATTGAAAGAGGAATTCAAACGTTCGCACCTGCTGGAAGATTTCGAATATGGCATTTATGATTGCTTTACGGATTCGATTGTTTTCGGAAGTAAAATCTCCTTCAAGCCCGGTCGCGAGCGCGAGCAGGCAAAGCAGATTCACAAGCTCGAAGACTTTGAACCCGATGGCCATTACTTCGGCGTTGTATTTCCCAACCGCTCCTCGTTCATTTTGCAGCAACTCGATTTTTGGATGTATTCGAGTATCGTCATTCTGTTAATTATCCTCTTCTTCAGCTATACGATTTACGTCATTCTGCAGCAAAAACGCCTCTCCGAAATTCGAACGGATTTCGTCAATAACATGACGCACGAATTGAAGACGCCCATCTCTACCATTGGCCTTTCAGCTGAGGCCATCATTTCTCCCGCGGTGAGTGGATCGCCGGAGCGCGTCAAACAGTATGTCAATATCATTCGCAATGAAAATGCGCGCTTGCGCTCGCAGGTTGATCGTGTGTTACAGATTGCATCGCTTTCTCCACGCAAAATGGCTCTCGCACAAGAGACCATTGATTTCCATGAAATGATTCGCACCGCAGCAGAAACGTTTGAGGTGCAGGCCAACGATCATGATGGTACACTATCTATTGCGTTAGAAGCAACGCAAGCGCTGGTGAAGGGAGATAAAGTGCACCTCACCAATGTGATCTACAACTTGCTGGACAACGCCATTAAATATTCCCCTGATCATCCTGATATTCGTATTCGATCATTCAATCGCGACAACCGTTTGTTTATAGAAATTTCAGACAACGGACTAGGCATCGACAAAGCGAATCACAAGCTCATCTTCGAAAAATTCTATCGCGTTCCCACCGGTAATTTGCACGCTGTTCGAGGGTATGGTTTGGGCTTGTTCTATGTGAAGACGATTATCAAAGCCCACGGCGGAAAGATTGCACTGACAAGCGCTCCGGGCAAGGGAAGTACATTTCAACTACAACTGAAACATTCATGAAAGAAAACGATAAGGCTAAAGCGATGATCTTATTGGTTGAAGACGACTTCAACCTGGGATTTGTGGTACAAGACCTTTTGCGCGAAGAAGGATATAAGGTGCATTTATGCAAAGACGGCAAGGAAGGCTTGATGCAATTCAACCGCGAACCTTACGACCTCATTTTGCTTGACGTGATGATGCCCAAGAAAGATGGGTTTTCGCTGGCTGAAGACATCCGAAAAATCAATGCTGAAGTACCCATCATCTTCCTCACGGCGCGCGAACTACCGGAAGACAAAATCAAAGGACTGCGTCTAGGTGCCGACGATTACATCACCAAACCGTTCAGCGGTGAAGAGTTGGTATTGCGTATCAAGAATATTTTCAGGCGTACAACCGGGATGAAGGATGACGCTGATCGTAAGGACAAATTCACCATTGGCAAATTCTCATTCAACGCAACGAATTACGAGCTTAGTGATGGTGTCGAAAAGAAGAACCTCACCAAGAAAGAATCCGAACTGCTGCGGATTTTAGCCATGCATCAAGGGCAAGTCATCGAGCGCGAAATCCTGGCCAACATGGTTTGGGGCGACGACAGCTATTTCGTTGGCCGAAGCATGGACGTCTTCATCACCAAACTGCGCAAATACCTTAGCAGCGACGAACGTATCGCGATAGTGAACGTGCATGGGGTGGGGTTTCGGTTGGAAGTGGGAAGTGGGAAGTGGTGAATAGTGAATAGTGAATGGTGAATAGTGAATAGTGCGCGGAGATTGATTTTACCCATTCAACCCATTCCTCATGGCGAACATCACCAAGCCTGTTTTGGATTTGATGGAGAGCTTTTGGAACAGTGATTTTCGGAAGCCGTCGATGGTGCGCACATGGACATTCATGAAGTACGCAATTTGGTCGTAGGTGTATTCATTGTCGTTGCAGATGTAGCGTAAAAACTCCATTTCCCGGGGAGTGATTTTGGCGATGAGCGTATCTACATCTGTCTTCATTCGAAGCAGCGCCGGGAGAGCATCCGCGATGGCCTGCTTAAGATTTTCAGTTGAATCAGACTTTTGGATAACCCTGAATATCCCTTGCGCCAGTAATCGCCGATGTAGCTCTTCATCAGCCATTACGGTTAGAACAATTGCGACGCCTCGCCATCCGGAACCGAGCAATTGCTGATAGGTTTCTTCCCCTGAAATACCACCCAACAAATTATCGAGAATCACAAGATCAGCCTCTGCTAATATTGCAGCATCATTCAACAACGTCTCACCGGAAGCAAATTGACCAATTACACGCAAAGGGAACCAAGTCTGAATCAACGAAGCTAAACCGGAGCGCACTACCTCATGATCATCCACAATAACAGCACGAATAGAATTCATGGCGGCAAAGTAAGTTTGTAGTAATTAAGCGTAAATTAAATGAAAAGCATGATTTTTCATAGGTTCATTCTTCTCCTTCCTTTTTGGTCGCTGTGCACCGTCGCTTTGGGAAGAAATGTGCTCATCGGAGAATTATCAACGAACCAGCAATCCTTCCACGACCGCAATGAATACGTCTATCATTTCACAGCAGATAGCTCGCTCACTCCGGCAGAACTGCAATCATTACTGGATCAGGGAAAATTCACCTTACTCCCTCGATTGGGAGCCAACTTTAAAAAGACCCTGCAAATTCACTACCTCGCAGTCACGGTTGAAAATAATACAGCGGAGTCGCAGACTGTCTATTGCCTTTTGAAAAACGCTGCACTCAATAAAATCAATTACTCTATTTTACAGGATACGGGTATATATGCCTCCACACACTTCGGCGACCACTACCCTTTCGACGCGCGGCCCAATCACTTTTTCCTATTCGGCATTCCTATTTCTGTAGCGCCTCATACCACAAGCACCTGCTTCATAGAGATCGATAAACGGAATGAAAATCTTTTCCTGGCATTTAACCTTTACACCGGCAGGCAATATGACGATTTCAAAACACGCACCTATGGCATTTTCGGAGTCATGTTCGGCATTCTCCTGGCCTTGGTTGTCTTTAACCTCATCTCCTATTTCACGCTGAAAGAGAGCATTCATTTATGGTATATCCCTTACGCCCTAAGCAACCTCTATGTCATTCTTGCCTTTGAAGGCGTCGACTTTCAAATCCTCTATCCGGAATCACCCTTCTTCAGCAATATATCCCGATACGTAGCAACAGCCATACAACTTTCCATGGCTACATTGCTGATGCGGAAGTTTCTTTCTATCTCAGTGCTTTCAACGCAAGACAAGATTCAACGTATCCTCACCTTTCTGCTTTGGTTTAACCTGATCAGCATTCCGCTGACCGCCGTGGTCTATCATCCGTACTTCGAACTCAACACGCACCGCGCACTCTACCTGAGCATCTTCTCCGCACTGAACATGCTCAACATGATTCTCATAATTGTAGTTTGCATTCAGCGCTTTAGAGCAGGGATGAAACACGCCATGTTCTTTATTGCCGCCATTGGCTTTGTATTTCTCGGCGGACTGGAATACTCGCTCAACGTCAATAGTATAATCATGAACAACATCCTGTTCCCGGCACTCATCCCGAATTCGCTGGATTATGGAATCATGATTGAGACGCTTGTGGTATCGATTGGACTCGTCTACCGCTTCCATGAAATCAAACGCGATCGAGACCGCATGGCCGCCGACATTAAAGTGAAAGTAGCCGAGCTGCAACTAGCCTCAGTGCAATACCGGGCAGATGAGCGCAAACGCATCTCTCACTTTATACACGATCAAATTGGCTCTCGCCTTTTCGGCATCCGCATGCACATGCACGCATTGTCAGCCAAGAAGGAAGTCGCGCACTACAGCGAGATTGCAACATCTACCAAGGAACTTGATATCGTATCGCTAAAAACCCGAGAGATTATCGAAGTACTCAGCGAGGAAGAACGCATACCGCTGGGAGAGTGTATCACAATGTTGCTCAACACTATTCAAGAATTTGAAAGCACTTCGCCATTTCCGATAACAGCCACTGATATTTCCGCGGAAGCTGCAATAGCCGTCAGCCAAAAATTCAACAACAACTGCGAACTCATGCTGCGTGAAATACTCCACAACACGCGCAAATATGCCTTGCCTGCTGCTCAAGAAATTCGCATCAATTCCTCCAATACACGATTTGAAATAATCATCTCGGAAATCAACAGCCCGAAAAACCCATTGCCGTTTAAAGAGGGTGCCGGTATCTCCGCCATTCGCTCGCGCGTGCACGATTTGCATGGCGAAATCTCATTCAGCTTCAATCGCGGCTTGATCACACGCATCTCCCTTCCGCTCACCACTCAATAAGCCGTCCAGCCGCCATCGGCCACCAGCACCTCGCCATTCACGAAGCTCGCATCATCACTGACCAAAAACAAAGCAACGCGAGCAATCTCATCCGGATCGGCCATGCGCGGCATGTTCGCACTACCGCTTATCATACGTTCATAACCGAATGCGTTTGGATGCATGTGCGCACCGATATTCGTGGTCACTCCTCCCGGTGCAATAGCGTTCGAGCGAATGCCCTTTCCGGCATACATGAACGCGATGTTCTTCGTCAATCCAATCACTCCATGCTTGGCCGCTGTATAGGCCGCACCTGCCCGCGCGCCCTGCAATCCGCCAATCGAAGAAATGTTGAGGATAACACCCTTTCCGCGATCAATCATGGAAGGCAAAACTTCGTGCGAGCAGTAAAACGTGCCGTGAAGATCAACGCCCATTACACGATGCCAATGTGCCAACTCCACATCTCCTGCAGGGATAAAGTCATCCATCACGCCGGCGTTATTCACGAGAATATCAATCGGCCCGACCTTCAGCGCGACGCGCTCAAAGGCGGCCTGAACATCGGAGGCGCTGGCTACATCACACACTTCGCCGAAGGCATTATTGCCCTCTTCAACAATTTCTGTTACGGTGTCCGATACACCGTGACCATGCAAATCCATCACGATCACAACAGCGCCTTCACGAGAGAGCGTCAGTGCGATAGCCTTGCCTATTCCGGATGCAGCACCCGTGACAGCTGCAACACGATTTTCCAATGCTCTCATATCTCTAAAAGTTTAAGTTGTTTTTCACTCTGCTCGGCGAACGAAATCGATTGAATGCCGCGAATCAGCGCATCGGGAGTAAACGAAATACTATCGATTCCTTTTCGCACCAAAAAGGCGGCAAAATCCGGGTCGTCACTTGGAGCCTGACCACATAGGCCAATCTTGATTCCCTTGCGATGCGCAACCTCGATGGCATGCGCAATCATCCATTCCACAGCGGGATTACGTTCGTTAAACAACGGTGCAATCAAGGCAGAATCGCGATCGATACCCAGTGTCAGTTGTGTCAAATCGTTGGACCCGATGGAAAATCCATCAACCAATTCAGCGAACGCATCCGCTTGAATCACATTACTCGGCACTTCCACCATCATGTAAATCTCCAACCCATAGACACCACGCTGAAGTCCGTGCTTAGTCATTATGCGTAATACTTCCTTCAACTCTTCCACCGTTCGGCAAAATGGCACCATGACTTTCACATTGGTCAATCCCAGCTGAGTACGCACATAGTCAATGGCCTTGCATTCCAATTCAAAACCATCACGGTAATTCTTGTGATAGTAGCGAGAGGCCCCGCGAAATCCAATCATCGGATTCTCCTCACCCTCTTCAAACGAACTCCCGCCAAGCAACGAAGCGTATTCGTTGGATTTAAAATCACTGAAGCGAACGATGACATCTTTTGGATAGAAGGCAGCGGCTATCGTTGCAACGCCTTGCGACAAGCGATCAATAAAGTAGGCGGCTTTGTCGGGATAACCTTTGGTCAACAATTCGATTTGCTTGCGCTCCTCAACCCGTTGCACTTCATCAAACCTGGCAAGCGCCATGGGATGTATGCGCACATCATGGCTAATCAGGAATTCCATTCGCATGAGTCCTACGCCGGCATTGGGATAGAATGACCATTCATAGGCTTTATCAGGATTGGCCAGCACGAGCATGGCCGCAGTGTGTGTTTGAGGTATTGCAGATAAAGCATGCTCCTTCACCGTCCAAGGGACTTTTCCTTCGAGCACCTTCCCCACTTTTCCTTCGGTGCAGTTGACCGTTACCCACTCGCCTGTTTTAATCACATCGGTAGCACCCGTGGCACCAACAATCGCCGCCACACCCAATTCGCGCGCTACGATTGCCGCGTGACTGGTTCTTCCACCGTGATTGGTGACGATTGCCGCAGCGCGTTTCATCACAATATCCCAATCGGGATTAGTCGTTTCGGCAATGAGCACTTCACCTGTTTCAAAAAGGTGCGCATCCTCCAATCGATGTAGCACACGAGCCTTACCGGTGGCTATGCGCGTGCCGACTGCCTGACCAATGCATAGTGCAGTGGCCTTTGCATCCACCTGATAGCTCCGCAGCACGCCTTCTCGCTTGCGAGCATGAACTGTTTCCGGTCTGGCCTGAACGATGAAGAGCTCACCCGTTACACCATCCTTAGCCCACTCCAGGTCCATGGGTTTTCCATAGTGCTTTTCGATGCGCATGGCCCAACAGGCCAATGTCTCCACTTCCTGATCGCTCAATACCCACGCGTTACGTTTCGCCTCCGATGTCATGCGATTCTCCACGCCTACACCGATTGATGCATAACCCAAGGTGAGCGCTTTCGAGCCTAATCTTTTCCTTACAATTCCTCTCTTGCGCGCCTCTAGCGATGGCTTGAACACATGAAATTCATCGGGATCGACCTTGCCCTGAACAACATTATCACCCAAGCCCCAAGCCCCGGAAATCACTACCACCTGATCAAAACCCGTATCGGGATCTATGGTGAAGCACACGCCCGAGCAGGCCAAGTCAGCGCGAATCATGGTTTGAATTCCCACCGACAACCGGGCATCATCCAATGAATAGCCGCGGTCAATCCTGTATTTCAGTGCCCTTGCATTAAAGAGCGAAGCGTAACACTTTTTGACGGAACTAATCAACTCTTCCCTTCCATGAATATTTAGGAATGACTCGTACTGTCCGGCGAAACTCGCTTCCGCTAAATCTTCTGCAGTGGAACTGCTTCTCACCGCCACGTGACTATCCGCACCATACTTCTGCAACAACGCCTCATAGGCACTCCAGATTTCAGCGACTAACTCTTCAGGAAACCGCGCAGCAATCACCAATTGTTTCGCCTCATCAGAGATGTGCTGTAGATTGGTAAACGTCCGGCGATCAATTTTCGCAAGCAAATCATTCAAGTGGTAATCCAGTTGATTTTGTCGAATAAAAGCCTCAAAACCTGCAACGGTAACTGCAAAACCACACGGCACGTGGATTTCCAATGCGGTGAGGTGCTGACACAACTCACCAATAGAAGCGTTTTTGCCGCCCACTAATCCAACATCCTGCAACCCCACTTCGTGAAATGTTCGAATAAACTTCATACGCTGAATTTGTTTCGCATAAGTATCCTACCCAATTGCACTGAATCGTGAGCAATGGCAATCAACGCGGTGACTGTGGTCAGTGACCGGCATCTTATCAAAACCGAACTGACGGAATCAACAGAGGCAAAACAGGCGTACTTTTGCCGCCACATTGAAAAACGATGAAACGCATCAACGAATTCCGCAAGCTTCTTGACGTCGGTCCGCAGGCGACCTTGAAAGAACTCAAGACCGTTTACCGCAACCTCATGAAGGAATGTCACCCCGACAAATTCCATGACAACGAAGAACTGCGCATGCAAGAAGAGGCTCGCAGTAAGGATATCATTGAAGCCTATCACTTTTTGGTGAGTATTGCTCCCGAAACGCTGCAGGAAGTGGAAGCCGATTACCGCGTTACGCTGGCCTCTTGCGGCATTGTCGATTTCACCTATGAAAAGCAAGTCCTCACTGTTCATTTCATGGATGGGAGTGTTTATGAATACTTCGGTGTTCCACGAAACATCTACATCAAAATGGCCAACTCGGATTCGTACGCACGTTTTGTGCGACGCCATATTGCGGATGCTTACGTATACCGAAGCACACAAAAACGCACACCGACCGTTCAAGGTTAAACGCACAAGCACAATTCCATCAACCAGCAACCATGCACCCGCGCAACATTCATCGTGATGGATACGACATGCAACAACTGTCGGAGACTTATCCGGCACTAAGCGCGTTCTTATCACTCAGTCCTGCGGGTAAAACCACCATCGACTTTGCTGATAATGCCGCAGTGATTGCGTTGAATAGCGCTCTGCTCGCGCGTCACCACGGCGCACAAGCCTGGAGCCTGCCTGAGGGCTATCTGTGTCCACCCGTTCCCGGTCGCGCTGATTACTTGCATCATCTGGCTGACCTCATGACGCGCGACAACCGCGATGTTGTTCCGCACGGGCCGTTGATTGAAATCTTAGACTTAGGTGTTGGTGCCGGTTGCATATTCCCCATTCTTGGACGAAGCCTCTACGGTTGGTCCTTTGTGGGAAGCGATATTGATGAAGTCGCCCTGGCAAATGCGAAGAAGATTTGTTCTGACAATGAAGCCCTATCGGAATATGTGAAAGTGCGGCTTCAAAAAAATCAAAGCCACTATTTCAAGGGTGTCACCGGCAGCGATGAGCAGTTTGATGCTGTCATTTGTAATCCTCCGTTCTACAGCAATGAAGAAGAAGCGTTGGAAGCATCCGATCGCAAATGGCGCAACCTAGGCAAAAGCAACAACGCCGGACGCAACTTCGGGGGCACGTCGAAGGAGCTCTATTGTCCCGGAGGCGAACTATCCTTCATTCGCGGGATGATTGCGGAGAGTTTCTTTTATGCCCGCAAAGTGTATTGGTTCACGACTCTCGTATCACGCAAGGAGCACATCCATGACTTGCGCCGCGCGCTTCAGAAGGTACGTCCAACGGAAGTTGTAGTGATTCCGATGTCACAAGGACAAAAAAGCAGTCAATTACTCGCCTGGACATTTCTCGATGACCAGCAACGCCGCCACTGGCGTGATAGCCGTTTCTGGGGAAATTAATTCCAATAAAAAACGGATAGCGCCTTTCGCACACTATCCGTTTGTACCCGGGACGGGAATCGAACCCGTACAATCATTACTGATCGCAGGATTTTAAGTCCTGTGCGTCTACCAGTTCCGCCACCCGGGCGGATTGACATCAACGTTTAAAAAAAAATCCCGACCTGACAATCAGATCGGGATTTTGAGCGGGAGACGAGACTCGAACTCGCGACCCTAACCTTGGCAAGGTTATGCTCTACCAACTGAGCTACTCCCGCTTGATAAACCTACTTGAGGGCCGCAAATTTATACAGACAATTGCTACAGGCAAATTCTAAAGCCACTTTTCTTCAAAAAAAATTCATTTCATCGCCAATTCATTCAGAATCTTGGCGGTAGCACCGGCTCCACGCTCCACGAACAGGCCTGCTTGTTGGCCCATACGATCCCGCACGGCTGCGTCTGCGGTCAATTGACCGAGCAACACGGCCCCTACCCGCTCATCTTTCGTACTGATAGCACCTCCCGCTGCGATCAATCCACAGGCCTCATCAAACTTGAGATAACGCGGACCGAAGAGCACCGGCTTATGCCATGCAGCGGCCTCGAGCGTATTGTGGATGCCGGCCCCAAAGCCGCCGCCAATCCAACAGATATCCGCCCAAGTATAAATCGAAGACAGCCAGCCGATTTCATCCACGATGCACACCCGCGAAGAAGAATAGCCGGTCGCCTCGCGCTTTGACCATAGCACCGCGTCCGGAAAGAGCTTCATCAAACGCGAAACAGAAGCCTTATCAACCTCATGAGGAACAACGACCAGCTTTGCTGAGACCGTTGCCGATGACAGCCACATAGCGAGCGCATCCTCATCGGCTGGCCATGTGCTGCCGCCAACCACCAGCAAACCCTCACCTTTGAATTCGCGAATCCATTCCACCGATCGCGGACTTTGCTTGAGCTGCATCACACGGTCGAAGCGCGTATCCCCGGCTAAGGTGACATTGGTAAAGCCAATCGATTCCAGCAGTTTAACGGATGATTCATTCTGCACAAAAAAGTGATTCACTGCAGCGAGAACAGGACGCCAGAAGCTGCTGAACATTCCGAAAAAGCGCTGATCCGGGCGGAATATGCCGGAGATGATATACAACGGCACATGGTGTTGCTTGCAAGAAAGAAAAAAGTTTGGCCAATACTCATACTTCACCATCATCGCCCGGGAGGGCTTGACTATGGCAAGAAAATCACGTGCATTCGCAGTCGTATCTGCCGGTAGGTAAAACACTCCATCAACGCCACTGTAGTGCTTACGCACTTCAAACCCCGACGGCGAAAAGAAGGTCAATAGCAGTTTTTTATGTGGATACTGAGCGCGCAACGCTTCCAGCACGGGCCTACCCTGTTCGAATTCGCCCAAACTGGCGCAGTGCATCCATATCAATTCACCGGGATTGCCTTTACGCCAATCCGACAATCGGTTGCGCCATTGCCTTCTTCCCTGCGACCACAAGCGCGCCTTGGAATGAAAAATTCCGGCAATCGGCATGAGTACAGCCAACACTTGTATGAAGAAGGAATACAGCGCTCGCACGGTGATTAATAGTAATAGAAATTATCGGACATGCGCTTATACAAATGAAGCGTCCAACCGGCACGCAGTCCAATGAGAATATCCTTGCGCACTCCGGTTTCAATTTCCTGCGTATCAAAATTCATGGCACGACGCGGTTCTGTAAATCCGCGCCAACCTTCCAATCCAATCACAAAATTGATGAGTCGGTTATTGCTCATGTGAAAGTAGCCAATAAACCCTGTGGCGGCCGGACCGTTCGCCATGCGATCATAACCTTTGAGGTATTCGCCTTCGAGCTGCGCTATTTTGGTTTCCTGATGTTCAATGCGAATCTTATGTTGCATAAAACCTGCGCCTGCCTTCACCAGTATCCCCGAATTACGGTTGGGACCAATCACCGGAAAAAGTCGCCCAACGTCTGCAGACAAAGCAAATGCGCGTTGTTGAATCACCAGTGTTGCGGGATAGCCATCATTATCGAGCACATAATTCCCTTCCACCATGAGGTTACCGAGAAAACCCTCTTCCTGCTTGACGCTCGTCCCAAAGATGAATTGTCCTTGCACCCCATAATACCATTGCGTGCGTGATTTGATGTGAAAACCAAGACTCAAATTACTGTTGTCGCCAAAGCGATTGGCCAAATCACCGCCGGGCATTTGATAGGCATAGCTCATTGTCACATGCGGATCAAACAACGACGTATCGCGCACGGTTCCTTGTGCGATTGTCGCCAATGGAGATACTAAAAGCAGCAGAATGATTATCCGATGAAGCATGCCGCTAAGGTAAGTGACCGATGGTTTGAATCTTCCGATGTACGAAACTAGACTTCGTCATCAACAGTTGCTGCGGGCTCTTCTTCAGGCCAGTCGAGTCGTTCCAAAACGGAATGAATCGCACCCTCCTTCAGGCTGTAAGCGGAGTGAACGAGCTTCGAAAACGGGTGCATTTGAAGCACGAAGAAGACCAGATGGGAAGCCATGGGCATGAATTCAGCGCGAATGCTCGGGATTGCTGTGTGCTTCAATCGATCTACCAGCGAACTGCCCAACAGCCAGTGATGAATCTGATGAAAACCCTTCAATGGAATATCGGCATGCAAGGAAGAAAGCTGCTCCGCCAAAGCATCGCGGTAGTGCATGGCACGCAGCGTATCGAAAGAACCCGATGAGCCGATAAGGCGCTTGACCGGGAATTGATTCAGCGCTTGCTGTAGGTCGTCCAATTCGGAACGCAGCAGATTCTCAAGCTCATGCAATTGGTGTTGTTCAATACGTTCTGAAGGACGGACTAGGTCGTGCAATCGACTCACCCCAAGCAAGTAGCTTTTCTTCCAAAAAATCTTCTCGGCATTCGCAATGATGAACTCCGTGCTTCCTCCGCCAATATCCATAATCAGCGACGGTTCAGAACCAAGATCCATCGATCGACGCACGCCTTCCCAAATCAGTTCCGCCTCGCGATCCCCGGAGATGAGTTCGATGTTCAAACCAAACAATTGCTTTGCTTTAGAAACGAACTCACTGCCATTGGAAGCCTCGCGCAACGCCGAGGTAGCGAAGGCAAAAACTTCGTCGCATTGAATGTTCTGAATAGCCACGTGATGCACCATCAATGCATCCAGACCGCGGGCAAAACGATGAGGGCGTATGAGTTTATCTTCAAAACCACCTTCCCCTAATTTGACAGCAACCTTATTACTAAACAGCGGGTTCCAGGTATCCCGGGTAGCCTCTACGACTAAGAGGTTGAACGTATTCGTTCCACAATCAATGACAGCTAGCTTTTTCACGTTCCACAAAGATAGCCTACTGACAGAACTTGTCAATTCACAAAACCAAAATTCTTGAAACGCCGTGTTAGTAGTATGAATAACCTCCTTGAAGGAACGTCTGCACATAGTCTGTCACGCCTTCCTCCAGCGAGTGGAAGGGCTTATCATAACCAATGCCTTTGAGCTTGCCCATAGCGGCTTCCGTGAAGTACTGGTACTTCTCTCGAATGTCCTCCGGTGTATCGATAAACGAAATATTCGGCTCAACGTTCATAGCGTGAAACGTGGCCAGCGCAAGGTCTTTGAAGGAACGTGCAGTACCTGAACCCAAGTTATAAATGCCGGAATTCTTTCGGTGATGCATCAAAAAGACACACACCTCCACAAGATCTTTGACGTATACAAAATCGCGCATTTGACCGCCATCAGCAAAATCAGGACGATGTGAGCGAAATAACTTCATGGCGCCGCTCTCGGAGATTTGACGGTGGGCATGAAAAATAACCGAGGCCATGCGGCCTTTGTGATACTCGTTGGGACCGTAGACATTGAAAAACTTGAGTCCCGCCCAGAAAAATGGCGCCTGTTGTTGCTCGAGCACCCAACAATCGAAATCATTCTTTGACTCACCATAGGGATTCAAAGGTTTGAGCTGTGGAATGATTGCATGATCATCGGTATATCCGAATTCTCCTGCGCCATACGTAGCTGCAGACGACGCATACACAAGCGGAATAGCGAACTCAGAACAGATTTTCCAGATTTCCTTGGAGTAGTTCAGATTCAATTCATCAAAAATGGCGCGGTCAAACTCCGTCGTGTCGGTTCGCGCTCCCAGGTGAAATACAAACTGCACCTGGTCTTCATGCTTGCGCAACCACTCCGGAAAATCGGTTCGATCAACACGCTCGATGATAGTCTTATCGGCCAAATTAACGCCTGTTGTTTCATGCGCTGAATGCTTGGAAAGTCCCTTAAAATCATCCACGGCCACGACGTCGAAAAAACGGTCGCGGTTTAGTCTACCCACAAGGCAACTGCCGATAAATCCTGAAGCACCGGTAACAACAATCATAGATGAATGGAATAACGTATAGCTAGTTTTGGGTGAACCAAAGCCGCTTTGCAATGTTACTACAAACAAGTCAAACCGAACGACTGAACTATCTTTGAATCAGCAGTAACCAACATGAAAACCGTCTATGTAACACGCCGCGAACGCTTCAATGCCGCGCACAAACTCTGGAATCCGCAATGGGATGAGGCCACCAATTTGAAAACCTTCGGTAAGTGCGCAAATCCCAATTGGCACGGACACAACTATGATTTGTTTGTGACCGTGAAAGGCGAGCCGCAAGCCGATACGGGCTACTGTATCGATTTGAAATTCATGAGCGACATTATCGAGGAGCATGTGCTTTCTAAAATGGATCACCGCAACTTGAATCTCGACGTGCCGTTTCTGGAGGGAAAAATGACTTCCTGCGAAGTGGTTGTCATTGCTATATGGGAGCAACTTGAGCCCTATTTGAGCAATGACGTTCATCAATTACACAGCATCAAACTTTACGAAACCGAGAACAATATTGTCGAGTACTTCGGGGGAAAGTAAACCCACCACCACGACATAACTCAGGCCCGCAATTGGAAATGTGGCTATTTTTGTTGAACCAATCGCGGCGGGTGTTGTTCTCATAATAAATATTCGCGCAATGAACTACATGATCATGGAACCGGAAACTCCCAAAGAGTTGAGTGCTGCAGAGCAAAAAATTGCAGAAAACATTCATGCCGTATTGGGTCATTTGGGAGAAGATCCCAATCGTCAAGGTCTACTGAAAACGCCGGAGCGCGTCGCCAAAGCATACACCTTCATCACACAAGGCTATCAGCAGGATGCTCGTAAAATATTGCGCAGTGCCATGTTTGATGAAGACTACAGCGAAATGGTTCTGGTGAAAGACATCGAACTCTATAGCTTGTGCGAGCACCACATGTTACCCTTCTTCGGAAAAGCACATATCGCTTACATCCCGGATGGCAAAATCGTTGGCCTCAGCAAACTTCCCCGTGTCGTTGACGTCTTCGCTCGTCGCTTGCAAGTGCAGGAGCGGCTCACCATCGAAATTCGCGATGCCATTCAGGAAACACTCAATCCTATGGGTGTAGCAGTAGTGATCGAAGCGCAACACCTTTGCATGCAAATGCGCGGTGTGAGCAAGCAAAATTCAGTAACAACCACCAGCGCCTTCAGCGGATCTTTCCTTGAGGATATTCGCACGCGCAAGGAGTTCATTTCGTTGATTGGTTCGAAGCTTTCCTAGGATTGTAGGATTATAGGGGACTTATGGTCCCCTTTTATTTTCTAGGAGCATCGACTTCGCAATTGACATTCTTTAAGAATGCCCGTATTCAAACCCGACAAGCGGCAAAGTACTTTCGCCACTCGCCACTCGCCACTCGCCACTCGCCACTCGCCACTCGCCACTCGCCACTCGCCACTCGCCACTCGCCACTCGCCACTCGCTCTTCACTACCTTCGCACTTCAAACCCTCATACCTATGAACAACTTAAATAACTACAACGATCAATCGATCAATCTTGACAGCGGTGCGGTATCGCGCTCATTTGTTTCCAATGTTTTCTCTTACATGACGCTGGCGCTGGTTATTTCCGGTGCTGCGGCCTACTGGTTTGCGGCAAGCGGTAATTTGCTGGCTTTACTTCAGGGCAATTCGCTTTTGATGTGGGCAGTAATGCTTGCACCGATTGGTATGGTACTCGTCATGAGCTTTGCGTTTAACCGTTTATCGCTAACAGCCCTGATGGGACTTTTCCTCGCCTATTCACTAGTGAATGGCATCAGCCTTAGTTTTATCTTCCTGGTATACTCTATGGCGGCAATTGCTAAAGTCTTCTTCATTACTGCCGGGTTGTTCGCCACCATGGCTATTGTGGGTTACACCACAAAAACAGACCTGACTAACCTAGGCTCAATTCTGATGATGGCTGTAATCGGCATCGTTATCGCTTCATTGGTAAACATGTTCCTAGGAAGCGAAACCATGGATTATATCATCAGCTGCGTTGGCGTTTTGGTATTTACCGGTCTGGTCGCTTATGACACACAAAAGATCAAGCGAATTGGCGCAGGTGTCGAGTACGGTACAGCAACAGCAGGCAAGTTGGCATTGATGGGAGCGTTGAGTCTCTACCTTGATTTCATCAACTTGTTTTTATTCCTGCTCCGCGTATTCGGCGGACGTCGCGACTAAGCACAATCTCAAAAATAACATTCCACTAAAAGGGCCGCTTGAAGCGGCCCTTTGTCGTTGTAGCTGATACCAGCTTATTTAATTGAAATCATTTCACAATCCGGACGTCATGATTCTGGCCTTCGTGCCATTAAAGGCATACCGTAAATTAAACTCAACCCCTCCTCTTCCTGCGCTTGCACTTGCCAAGCGTGATACGTTGAAGTCATAGCTCAAACCAATTTGGTAAGCGCCATATTCAACCATACCCGTGGTCACAATCGCATCGCGGAAGCGATAGTTGATACCGCCAATGACAGCGTATCCCTTCACCAAGGCCGTGTACTTAGAGTTACCTGAAACACCCAGTCTGACAGAAGATCCAATATTCAACTGCTCATGCGGGCCTTGCTTCATGAAAAGGAAATTAGGCATAATCGCCAATGACGAATTAGCTAAACTCCAAATGGCATTACCATGCATCACCATTTTCACATAGAGTGACTCTTCAAAACGCCCGGTACCGAAAGCAAACTTAGGAGTGGTCAGGTGATGGAAAGCCAAACCTACATTGATCAACCGGTAGTTATTATCCGCTACATTGACCTCAGCCGCCGTGTTATTCAAGGTGTAATAAACGCCGGTATTGACATCGAGATAGCCGAAATTCTGAATGAATCCGCTCTCGCCCGTAGGTAAGAACTCATTGAATGCGCTGCCGTCGTATTGGCTTCCCCACTGAAACTTACTATAGTCTACAAAACGCGACACATAAGAATTCTGCAACCCAAAGCCCAGGTGCTGATAGCGTGATAAGCGCACATGATAAGCCAAATTGAGTCCAACCGAATTCGTGCGCAAATTACCGTCACCCGCTTTGTCATTAAAGGCCAATAATCCAATTCCCCAGAAACCGCGGCGCTGCTTGTCCAAATCTCCCATACGTGAATTCGCTGCAAATGCAAACGTTTTGAACGGATTGGAAATGGACGTCCACTGACTACGGTGAGTAACCGTAACATCTCGGAGGATTGACCCTCCCGAAGATGCAGGATTGAGCGTCAAAGGAGTCATGGTAAACTGCGAGAAATGCAAATCTTGAGCTTTTCCCTGCAATAGGAAAAGGCCGAAGAAACACGTCAATAGTAATTTTCTCATCATCGTATTACTGTTACGTTACCCTTTCTATAGAATGGTTCACCATTGAGTAAGACACCATCAAAATAGTATACAAATACTCCTGTATTCACCTTCTTACCTTGATAGTTTCCATCCCAACAATCACCAAATTCAGTCGATTCATAAACAAGCTCACCCCAGCGATCAAAAATGCGAATGCGCATGGATCCGAAGCATTCTTCACCAAATACGCGGAAGCAGTCGTTCATTTCATGACCACCGGATTCCGGAGCAAATGCATTCGGGATGAAGAAGGTTTCGCACTCGTCAGTTACCTCGATGCGGATGCAAGAAGTATCTGAACAACCACTTTCAGCTATTCCTTCTACACAGTATGTAATCGATTCCGCCGGAATTGCCAACGGATTCGCGCAAGTCGTGCACGACAAATCAGTTGCAGGCGACCACACGTAATTGACACCACCGTTAGCATTGAGTTGCACCTCGCCTCCTAGCGTGATCAACGTATCATTCCCTGCCTCGATCTGTGGAAGCGGAATAGCCTCAACCGTAATGAATGAAGTATCCGAACAAATACCCGAAATAGCCACAACCGTATAAATAGTCGTCTCACCGGGCTCTACAGAAATCGCAGAAGCTGTATCGCCTGTGCTCCAAACGTAGGTTGTTCCACCAATGACAAACAGATCAGCAGGACTGTATGCGCAAACAAGCGTGTCTCCATAGACTTCAGAAACTGGAACTTCTTGCACTTCCATCGCGAATGACGTTGTTCCAAAACACTGTCCGTTATAACCGCTGAGGGTAAATACCGTGGATTGTGCAGGACTCACGATGACTTCATCACACGACGCACAGGATATAAACTCATTCGGCATCCAGAAGAGACTGTCAGCACCACTGGCGGAGATTGTTACCGAATCACCCATACAAATGGCTGTTGGAGCAATAATTTCCAGTGCCGGAGATGGATTCACTGTCAAGTAAATACTATCCCTTGAAGAGCAGGCCAGACCTGTACCTGTAACGGTTACCCAAGCATCTTCCATCGGAGCAATGTCGACAATAGCGCCTTCGGTGGTCAATAACACACCATCGCTTGATTCCCAAGTGTAGGTCATCGCGCCATCGGCAATCAATAACGTGGTATCACCCTGACACAATTCCAATGAATCCGCTTCAGGGATAATGCTCACCATCACCATTGGTGTGAAGTCTACTGTTACTTGTACGATGGAGTCGCAACCAAACTGACTCGTCAGCGTAACGGGATAAATACCTTCGGTTACAGTCGAAGAGCCATCCGGCAGCACATAGGGTTCACCTTCACAAGCAAAATCACTATACTCAGTGAACAAGAATGGGAACGCAACCACGTTGGTAATAATCAACGAGTCACAACCGTTTTCTGCATCCAGAATACTCACGTACTCTCCACTCATGGTAACGTCCGTACCATCAGGCAAGGTTGCTGACTCACCAAAGCAGATTGTGCGCTGCTGAGGATCTCCGACAATTTGATCTCCTATTTGAACCTGATAGGTCACCAATGAGTCACACCCTGTTGAAGAGGTTAATACTACATCTACTTCGTCATCGGTTCCTACCACGGTTCCATCCGGGGTTGTAAATACCTCATTATAGCAGAGCGAAACCGGCTGAACAACATTCAGCGCCGGTAATTCTGTAACGACATACACCAACGAAGAATCACATCCGAAGAACGATTGTTCATCGTAAATGAGATAGTCATTGGTTGCATCAGCAAGCTGGCCATTTGGCAATTCATAGATTTCGCCATTACAGATTGTGACTTCAACCGTGTCGCGGTAGTCTTCATAGTAAGTCGCCGTATAAACAATAGTACTGTCGCATGAATTGAAAGATGTCAATTCAACAGTGTACTGACCATTGGCGCTCACGACTTGGCCATCCGGTAGCACTTGGGTATCGCCCGGACAAAGCGTCAAGGCGACATTCACTGTTGCAGGAACAGGTAATACAATCACATTATAAACCCAAATGGAATCGCAACCATTCACTGTAGTGTAAGCCATTTCATAGAATCCTTCCTCTGTTACAACCTGACCATTTGGAAGCGTAAATGGATCACCATCACAGATGGTCACATTCTGCGTGTTGTAATAAATTGGATTGACAGTGAGGTCAACGGTCACGATTGAATCACAACCTCCGAAGCTCACCAAGTTGAAGACATAGATACCTTCATTGCTTTCGAATGTTCCGTCAGGCATTAACAAGCTATCACCTTCGCAAATCGCATTGTTTATGCTCACATTGAAGGATGTAACCACCACAACAATTGTAGTGACCGTAGAATCACATGCATTACTGTTTTGAATGATGCTCGTGTAGGTTCCCGCTGAACTTACAACAACACTATCAGGCAAGGTATAGGATTGACCCACACAAATCTGAACTGTCTGAGAAGCCGATGTCGCTGTAGCGACAACTACACTCACGGTATCGTAATCCACGCAGTTACCGATTGCAGCCGATAAGATGTAATCGCCTGCATCGGCGAGTTCAACATCGAGAACGAACGCCGGAGTGCCCGAAGCCGTAAATCCACCTGGGCCCGTCCAGCTCAAGGTTGCTCCGATGGAAGGAGCGGCATTCAGACTCAACACTGAACCTTCACACAAATTGAAGGCAGGTCCTGTCGCAACTGCCTGTGGTGCTTCGTTCACAACGACAATCGATGTTGCGCTCAATTCATTGAAACAAGCACCACGTGTTACTGAAACTAACTGAATTGTCTGATCCGATGAAGGCGCCGAAACAACTACGACAGCATTGCCGCCAGGCTCGATGGTTATCGTCTGTTGCGCTCCACCATTCAATGTGTAGGTTACGATGTCGCCTGCTGTGCCGTTGATGGTAAACTCTGCGTCCTCATTGCTACAGATTGGAGAATCTGAAACAACGGAAGCATCCGGAATTTCGAGGTTCTCTTCAATGACGTAGGTATCAGTAGCAACACATCCATTCGCATCAACCAATGTTACGGCATACAGACCAGGACTTGAAACAGTAATATTGGTGGCACCAATGGTCGAACCACATTCTCCGGGGAGATAGTACAGAACACCATCGCGCTCGGCATAGCAAGGGTTGCTGTATGTGCTGTCATTACAACCACACACAGGATCAAAGAAATCCGAACAAATCAAATCCTCATTCGGTAACGTCGGACACGGCTCTCCATTTGGACCTGAAACAGACCAGGTAATTGCTCCGCTTGCGCCGGACACCGACAGATCAATGGCAGTAGTGAAGCAATCAAGAGCATCTGCTGTTGCGTTAATTGAAATTGACGGCAAGGTTCCATCATCCGTAATCACAATCGTTTCCGTATCACTACATCCATTAGATGAGGTAACAGTTACAACATAACTGCCCGGCTGTGTAATGTTGACGTTTGCGCTATTGCCGAGACCTCCAGACCAGCTATAGGTGCCTCCACCGGTTGCTGTAACTGCAATAGCTCCTATTCCACACGATAAAACCGTATTTCCGGAAGGATTGCTGATGGATGCAACCGGTGCAACAGTATTCTGCGTGATGGTAATACTCTCTGTATCGGCACAACCGTTGTCAGCTGTAACAGTCAACGAGTATACACCGCCTTGAGTAACTGAAATCGTTGGGGTCGTGAGTCCATTACTCCATTGATAATTTCCATTTCCGGAAGCAGTCAGCACGATAGACGACTGTGAACAGGTGATTTCCGTGATATTACCTGCTGCAGAAATTCCCGCGGTAGGTGGAGTATTATTCTGTGTAATGTCAATGGATGTTGTTCCAACGCAGCCATTCGCACCGGTAGCCGTTACAGCATATAAACCGGGGGTCAGAACAGTTACATCTGCTGTATTGCCAAGGCCATTACTCCACGCGTAGCTTACACCTCCGGTTGCCGTCAGACTAATGGCATTGGTATTACACCCTAAAATAGTTGTGCCCGTGTTGTTGTTGATCTGAACATTCGGGGCACCTAAACTGGCAGCGACTGTGATGGATTCGGAGTCCGAACAGCCATTGGCCGCGGTAACCGTTACCGTATAATTACCGCCGACAGTAACGGTAGCAGAAGGCGCATTACCCAAACCATTCGTCCACACATACGATACACCACCCGAAGCAGTGAGAATCACATCTGGGTTGTTACAATCGATGAACGGAGCATCTTCCACAATCGCGGCACTTACAGCGATATCCTCTGTAACGGTTATTGAAGTGCTCGCAAAACACCCGTTTGATGAAGTAACCGTAAGCGTGTATATACCCGGATCGGATACTATTATTGAATTTCCTGATCCCAAATTGATTGCTCCATTTGACCAACTGTAAGCGCCTACACCACCACCTGTAAGTGTGATGCTGCCGTTAATACAATCAAGCGTGTTGGATGCAATGTTGCTCGAAATAGCAGGCTGTGGTAATGAACCATCATCTGAGATGGTAATTGATTCCGTATCTGAACAACCGTTGGACGAAGTAACAGTTACTGTGTAAGTTCCAGCAGAAGTAATCGTTGCACTGGCATTACCACCAAGGCCGTTGCTCCAGCTATACGATCCACCGCCTGTGGCCGTTACGCTGATATTATTCTGCAGACAGGTTAATACTTGCGTCCCTGAGTTATTCAGAATACCTGCAACCGGTGAAATCGTATCTTGAGTAAGCGTAATAGACGCTGTGCCAACACAACCATTCCCACCGGTAGAAGTGACGGTGTATGAACCAGGCTCGGTGACAACAACACTTGCGCCTGCACCTAAACCATTATCCCAAGTGTAATTGGTTCCACCGGTCGCAGTCAGACTTATGCTTGTATTGTTACAATCGAGAACGGTTGTTCCGGTGTTATTGGTAATACCAATTGCAGGCGCACTTCCATCGTTCGTTACAATGATTGACTCAGTGTCAACACATCCGTTCGACGCTGTTACGGTTACCGTATAATCTCCCGCTTGCGTAATTGTTGCAGCTGCAGCATTGCCCAATCCATCACTCCAACTGTAGCTTACACCACCGGTGGCAGTGACACTAATCGTTGGCTGCGCGCAGCTCAATATGGTTGTTGCAGAGTTGTTGGTTATGCCTGCAGTGATGGTGTTGTTTTGCGTAACGGTAATGCTTGCTGTGGCCGTGCAACCGTTGCCTGCTGTTGCAGTGACGGTATAAGTGCCCGGAATTGTTATCGAGGCATTTGCGTTGTTACCCAGACCACCGCTCCACAAGTAGCTCACGCCTCCGGTGGCTGTTACGTTAATCGATGTTGTAGTGCAGGTTAACTCCTCAGTTCCCGTATTGTTAGTAATAGCTACAGAAGGTGTTGAACCATCCGTGCTGATGTCTAAGCTTTCCGTGTCACTGCAGCCATTAGCAGCCGTAACGGTTACTGTGTACAAATCAGGAGCACCCACTGAAACTGATGCCGATGCACCTAAACCATTATCCCAGCTGTAGCTCACACCACCACTAGCCGTCAAGCTGATGGTGTTTTGTGCACAGGTCAGCTGTGTGGTTCCTGAATTATTCATAATAGATGCAACAGGCGCAACAATGTTCTGGCCGATGGTGATGGTATCCGTAGACGAACAGCCATCAGCGTTGGATCCCGTAACGATGTAAGTCCCCGGTGCAGTGATGGAAACTGTGGCCGAATTACCGAGACCATTGCTCCAGCTATAGCTGTCGGCACCTTGAGCGGTAACTTGTATAGAAGTCGTCGTACAAGTGAGTGTGTCAGCAGCGGTCGTATTGCTGATGACAACCGTCGGCGGAGTGCATAGAACATTTGATATTTCGATGATCGCAAAACCTTGGCAACCATTTTCGCCTGTGACGATTACCGTGTATTCTCCTGCACTAATAATATCAACTGTTGCGTTAGTTCCCAAGCCTGCGCTCCAGACATAAGAAACACCCCCTGTAGCAGTCACATTAATGACAGAAACGGTAGATGAAAGTTGAGTCGTTCCGGTATTGTTGATGATGACTGCGTTTGCAGTAGCTAAGTCCTCTGTGATTGTTATGGAAGCGGAAGAAGAACAGCCATTGGCAGCAGTCGCAGTTACGGTGTATTCGTCTACCTGATCAATAGAGACCACTGCATTCGAACCCAGACCATTCGACCAGCTCAAGGTCACCGGGAATGCATTCGCTAGAGTATCCGCTGTCAATACAATCTCCGTAAGCGCGCAATTCAACACCGTAGTATCGGCAAGAATTACCACTGTCGGCACTTGACCATCAGAAGTAATTTCAATGGTTTGAGTGGTTGTGCAACCATTACCCGTATCTGTTCCCGTAACAACATACTCATTCGCTGAACCTACTGTGATTTGGGTATCTGTTGACCCCGTTGACCAAACATAGCTATCCGCAGTTCCGGAAACCGTGAGTTCAATTTCTGCATCGGCACAAGTCAATTGATTATCCAAGTCGTCCGAAGTAATTGCTACCGTCGGCGCCAATCGGTCTTCACCAACAATAACCACCACACTAGTATCACAACCGTTTGCGCCCTCCGCAGTCAATGTATAGGTTCCCGCAGTTGTTACACTCAACACATTCGTTGAACCAATTACTTGGTTAGCGCTATTCGTCCAAGTGTATTGTGATGCGCCGCTTGCTGAGAGTTCAACACTAGGAACTACACAGGTCAACTGTGCCGTGTTGTTGAGTGTGTCGAGCACTAGTGCAGGCGTATTAATATTTTGACCAACATCAATTGAATCAACAGCTACACAACCATTGCTACCTGTTGCGCTCACTGAATAAATATCAGGAACAGAAACACTCACCGTTGCATTCAAGCCAAGACTATTGCTCCATGCGATATTACCGGTAGTATTTGCTGTAAGCTGAATGAGCGCGTCGTTACACGTCAATTCATTCGAAGGGCTATCCGAAGTGACTGTCAACGCAGGCGGCGCAACATCTTCTGAAATTACAACAGTTTGTGAAGTTGTGCATCCATTGGCAGCGGTGAGTTCTACGGTGTAACTACCGGGCATTGAAATATTCAACGACGATGCACCCGGTGTTCCGCATTCACCGGGAACATAGTAGAACACACCGTCTACTTCAGCTTCACAAGCGCTTGGATAAGTGGTGCCATTGCATCCACAAACAGGATCAAAAATGGCAGGACATATAATCGAAGGATCTCCTGCAACTTGACAATCGCTGCCGGCAGGAGCATTCACACTCCACACCAAAGAACCGGAACCGATTGCACTAAGTGTGATGCTTGTTACATCGCAGGTAAGCGTATTGGCAGAAGGAATAAGCTGTAAACTGGGTGTTGAGCCATCAGTACCTATGGTGATTGACTCGGTGTCAACACAACCATTCGCTCCGGTAACCGTAACGGTGTATGTTCCCTCTGCGGAGGCGCTAAAGTCAGCAGTTGACGCAACAACCGATGTACCGTTTGACCAGCTGTATTCTACACCACCACTTGCGGTGAGGTCGATTTGACTCAACGTACACGTCAAGGTTGTTGCAGGTGCATCATTATTTGTGATTACCGCAGTAGGAACAACAATATTTTGAGTTACTTCAAACGCCGCAGTTGCATAGCAGTCGTTCGCATCAATTCCTGTTACGGTGTAAACTCCCGGAGCAATGACAACCAAACTATCCAAGCTGCCTAAGACATTCAGCGAGGCATCTGTCCAGGTATAATTGTCGGCACCATTTGCTGAAAGAACGATGCTCGTCACATCACAGGTCAACACACCGCCTTCCTCCGGATTGGCAATGCTAACAACCGGATCTACGATATTCTGCGTGATGTCAATTGATGCTGAATCGGCACATCCATTTGTATCGGTTACAGTCACCGTGTAAAGCCCAGGAGAGACAATGTCTAGTGCAGCGACATTCGAAACCACAGAAGCGCCATTCGACCACTGGTAGGCAATACCACCGCTCGCAGAAACTGCAATCGTGTCGATATCACAGGTTAATTGCTGCGTGCCAATTCCATTATCGATGGAAACTATTGGGGCAAGTGTATCGGTGAAAATTTCAACACTTGTAGAGGCCGAACAACCGTTAGCAGATGTCACCGTTACTGTGTATTCTCCCGGTTCTGTAACAACGAGGCTTGCTTGATCTCCACCATTCGACCATGCGTACGTGCCACCACCCGATGCAACAAGTGTTGTGCTCGTGATACTGCAGGTTAACGTATCAACTCCAGAAGGAATGCTGATGCCCGCAATTGGCGCTGAACCGTCACTGGTGATACTTACCGATGCCGTATCACTGCAACCATTCGCTGCTGTAACCGTTACGGTATAGAACCCAGGAGTTCCCGCAATGAAATCAGCCTCGCTCGAAACGACTGCCGAACCATTCGACCAGCTGTATTCTGCTCCACCGATAGCTGTCAGACTAATGGTATCCAACTGGCAGGTGAGTTGAGTCTGACCACCTGTATTATTCTGAATAGAGGCGGTCGGCAATTCTACGCTTTCCGTTGCTGTGATGAACGCCTGACTCGAACAGCCGTTCGCCAATGTTCCGGTGACGGTATAAACACCCGGATTCGCAATGAGGTATGCTGCAGAATTTCCTACAACACCTGAGGAAACTTCTTCCCACACATAAGATGTCGCGCCTTGAGCAACAACATTAATAACTGTGCTATCGCAGGTGAGCAAAAGATTATTGGATGGATTTGAAATCGTCACCAACGGCACAATCACATCTTCGAAAATCTGATAGTTCGCAATCGCTGCACAACCATTGGTGCCGGTGCCCGTTACCGAATAGATGCCATCACCTGTGACATCCAGAGTCGAGTTGATTGAACCATCCAATGCCCAACTGTAATTAACAGCTCCTGAGGCCTGAAGGGTAATGCTCGGTGTAGTGCACGTAATCGTATCCTCCTGCGTGATGTTTTCAATAGCAACTGAAGGCGGTGTGGTATTGCCGAAAATTTCGATGGTAGCATCCGCCGAACACCCCGTAGCATCGGATGTGACAGTCACGGTGTATTGACCCGGTGTTGTAACATTCACGCTCGCCGTACCGCCCAGACCGTTTGACCACAGATAACTTGATCCTCCGCTTGCAACCAATTCGATGGATGTAATCGCACAAGTGAGTGTATCATTCGAAAGGGGAAGACTAATGTCCGCTAGTGGTGTAGAACCGTCGTTGGTAATGATTACTTCGGCAGTTGCGTCACATCCATTGCTGCCAATTCCGGTTACGGTGTATGTACCTTCAGTTTCAACCTGTAGTAAGGCAGAATTTGAAAGAACAGAAGTACCATCCGACCAGCTATAGGAAACACCATTACCCTGCGCGAGTAATACAATCGAATCCAAACTGCACGTCAGTATTGTTGATCCCACCAAATTCGAAATGGACACCAGCGGGTCAACGATGTTCTGACCAATAACAATCTGCGCAGTATCCTGACAACCATTCGCCGCGATTCCGGTGATGGTGTAGGTGTCCGGGGCTATCACACTCAAATCCGCAAGGGACGAAACTACCGCCCCCGAACTATTGGTCCATTCGTATTCCGTGGCACCCGTAGACGTCAATTCAATTGTTTGCAATGCACAAGTGAGCACTTGACTAACACTTGCATTTACAATGCTCATGGAAGGTGTCACAAGATTCTCGGTTATCACAACATCCAACGAATCCGAACAGCCATTGCCTGCAGTTACGATTGCGGTATAAGTACCCGCTGCGTCAACTGTAAGCGTGTTGGAGGCGCTCAATGTATTGTCGAAAGCGTCCAGCCATGCATAGCTCACACCACCGGCTGCTGTGAGCAAAATTTCCTCCGTTGCACAAGTGATAATCGTTGTGTTGGGCAGATTGACCACAGCTGCGGTAGGTTGCGCAACATCTTCGCTGATGACAATGCTGTTTTGAGAAATACACCCATTCGTTCCTGTAACAGTGAGGGTATAATTGCCCGGTTCGCTTACCAACAGACTATCTCCCTGCAATACTCCTCCTCCACTCCAGCTGTAAGTGCCGGCACCGTCGGGGATAAGCGTAATCACATCATTGGAACAAGTCAATGTATTCGTTGCAAGCGACGAGGCTATGACAGCACCCGGAAGAATCGTATCTTCTGAAATCGAGATGGAAGCATTTGCCTCACAACCATTCGTACCGACTGCGTTAACACTGTATTCGCCCTGTTGTGTAACGAAGATGGTTGAAGCACTTCCGTAAATCGCCGGTGTCCAGTCGAACGTAACCGCATCGGTAGTTACGTTTAATTGAATCGAATCAGTTGAGCAGGTAATCTCAAGTGCACCTGTTGCGTTATCAATAGATACCGTTGGTGAAGTGATATCCTGAGTGAAGCTAAACACACTGTCACTGATGCAACCATTAACACCTGTAGCAGTTAACGTGTAATCACCGGCCTCGGTAATGACAAGTGCTCCAGCATTACTTAAAGTGTTACCAGTTGCATCCGTCCATACAAATGTTGCCGAGCCAAGAGCTGTGATGTTGATGGTATCCAGCGCGCAGGTTAACTCAGACGACGCATCAAGATTCACCACATTGATAACAGGCTGTGCAATGTTCTGGTTGATGACGATATCGACGGAATCGCGACAGCCATTTTCGCCCGTTGCACTTACTTGATAAGTTCCCGGTTCATCGATGGTCTGTAGTGGACCAAAACCAAGACCATTGTTCCATTCATATACAAATCCACCTGTTGCCTGTACTTCAATGGTATCCGTATCACAGGTCAACTCAGCGGTTCCCGATAGATTAGAAATGGCCACATTCGGCAACACGATATCTTGAGTAATCGGATAGACAATGGTCGTGTCACAACCGTTTAGACCGGTCACCACAACAGAGTAGTTATTTTGTGGCGCAGCAACATTCACTACTGGGCTAGTTCCTAAATTATAATTCCACAGGTAGCTCTCTCCACCGGTAGCTTCGAGGGTAATGGACAAAACTGTACACGTCAATTCTGTTGGTCCTGTAACACTATTAACGGAAGCATTCGGTGTAGTAAAGTCACCGACTACTTCCACAAATGCGGAACCTTCGCATCCGTTGGCATCCAGTGCGGTGGCAGTGTATACTCCTGCTGCATTAACCAATAAGGTTGCGGCACTTCCTACAACTGCGTTAGTAGCATCGGTCCAAGTATAGGTAATAACGCCATTGGCATTCGCAGCGCTCGCAGTGAGCAGCGTGCTTAGAACGTCACAATTGAGAGTATCTGCAGGCGGATTGATAGAGACAATTGGAAGATCCGCGCTTTGTGTGATTTCTACCGAAGCATCATCCACGCAACCATTTGCCGCGGTGACAACTACCGAGTAGATTCCGGGTGCATCTGCATACAACGTCTCATTGCCGCTTCCGTCAAACCACTCGTAACTCACACCACCGCTTGCTGTCAGCAAGATGCTATCAACTTGACAAGTGAGCACACCACCACCGGGTGTAATGACGGCTACCGGAGCAACAACGTTTTCCGAAATAGTCGTTTGCGCTGAACTCACACAACCATTACTTCCGGTAACCTCCAAAGAGTATAATCCCGGACTCTCAACATCGATGGATGCACTGTTGCTGAATCCATTGTTCCAGTCGAACGAGCCATTGCCTGTTCCGGTAAGAGTTGTCACGCTATCCTGACAAGTCAACACAAGCAGCGAAGCATCAATTGTAGCTCCGGGTGAAACCGTGTCAATTTCAATCGTGTAGGTTGCTGTATTCAAGCAACCATTCGAACCTTCCCCTTCGACACTGTAATCTCCGGCATCAAACACGGTGATGCTTGCACCGGCAGCACCGGTTGACCAACTGTACGTTGACGCTCCGGACGCAGTGAGTACAACCGAAGGTTGAGCACAGGTAATAGTGTCGAACGATGCTGAAATTTGAACATCAGGAAGCTCGAGGTCTTCAAAAATTTCATAGTTCAAGAAATCACTGCAGCCATTCTCTCCGATAATGGTTACTTGATAGCTGCCTGCTTGAGTCACGGTAATGTTAGCGCTGGTAGAAACAACATTTCCGGATCCATCAAGCATCCACTCATACTGCACGCCACCGGTTGCAAATAATGCGATCTCTTGCGGAACTAGATTACAAGTGATGGTATCCACGCCTGTAGTATTGAAAATTTCAATCGTTGGCAATGAAAGATCTTGAGTGATGGTGATGCTACTTTGACCCACGCAACCGGTTGTCGGGTCAGTTACCGTAACGGTGTAGGTTTCCGGATCTGTCAGCGATTGATTCGCTGAAGACGATAATCCTCCCGTCCAAACGAACTCTCCATTCACCACGTTGGTCACCACTTCCACGTCAATCTGCGTCGTATCACAACCGAGTTCGAATGTGCCCGTCAAATTGTTGATGGTGACCGTGGGTAAATTACCGTCAGAGCCAACCGTGATTTCAGCTGTTGCCGTGCAACCGTTCACTGCGCTTATGCCCGTCACTTGATAGACGCCCGCTTGCGTAATGAGCGCAAAGGCATTCACACCCAATCCCCCGCTCCACACATAGGAGTCTGCGCCTTGCGCCTGCACCTGTATAGATGTTGAATCGCACGTGAGCAAGTTGTTCTGCGACACATTGATAATTTCCACAATCGGAGCAATGATATCTTGTTGCACCGTAAAAGAACCTACGCCTAAACATCCAAATTCATCTATTCCCTCTACGGTATACACACCGGGCCCGGTGACCACCAGCGTTGCACCAATGGTCGTTCCGCCATTCCAGCTATAGGACAGCGCTCCACTTGCCGTGAGGATGATGGTATCGTTTTCACACGTCAATGGATTCGTGCTAGGCGTCACTTGCACGTTCGGTGTATCCGCTTGCTGATTAATGGCAATTCCGAGGGTATCTGAACAACCATTATCTGCGAAGACTTCTACCGTGTAGTAGCCGGCCGCATTAACAGTCAACACAGGGTTCGCCGCTGCACCTGATCCCCAATCATAAGCCACACCGCCTGATGCGGTCAACGTTATAGCCGGCTCAGCGCAGGTGAGCGAAAGCGCGCTTGCATTGATAGCAGGCGTTGGACGAATGGTATCAATCGTGATAATCTCTTGATCAACATCCTCACAACCGTTTGTTGTAGTACCTGTCACTTCGTAATTCCCCGGAGTTGAAACTACGATTGAGGGCCCGGCTTCACCCGTAGACCATTCGTAGGTATCAGCACCTGAAGCAGTCAGCGTGATTTGATCGATGTCGCAAGTCAGTTCTGTTGCCGTTGCTGTAATCGTTACCACAACCGAGGAAGTGTCCTGTGTGATTACAACGCTTTGCGACACATCACAGCCATTTGGCGCAACATAGGTGGCCTCATAGGTATTGGCGGTTGAAACGGTAATTGAACTTACGTTGGCCGCACCGTTGCTCCAGGTAAAGGATCCACCACTTGGCGAAACGTTCTCTGCGGTAATGGTAATTGAGGTAACATCACAGTTGAGTTCATTCGCTGTAGCAATCAAATCGAACGAAGGCACACCGGCGTCTTGCCCGATAGAAACGACATCTTGTGCGGTACAATTATTAGCTGCTGTGACAATCAGCGTGTAGTCACCACCTTGCGTCACGTCAACCGATGATCCCGTTCCAATGACGTTGTTATTTCCATCGAGCCACTGATATTCCGCTGCGGGGAATTGCGAGGTTAACGTCGACACTGAATCTGTACAAGACAAATTCTGAAGACTCGCCACAATTGCGGCAGTCGGCGGTGTTGTATTTCCACCAATGTTAATAGTCACCGTTGATGGGCAATCATTGGCATCGGTTACGGTGTAGGTATAGAAACCCGGACCAACTTGGTAAGTTCCCGTGTTCGTGTAAGGGGCTAATCCACCGGTTGCCGATACAGTCAACACCACCTGTTCCTGACCACAACCAATAGTGCCGCCTGAGAGGGTGTCAATCGTTGCTGTTGGACCTTCAAGTGCAGGCAGAATTTCAATCGAGTTAGAAACAGCTTGGCAACCATTGGCGTCGGTTACAATGTAGGTGTATGTTCCGGCGCTTTCATTGAACGTGCCCACATCACCGGCATACGGTGGTGTTCCACCCGTTACAGTAACGGTGACGGAAACAGTAGTCGCCAAACAAGTCAATAAATCGGTTGCCTCTGCAAACACACTCGGTCCTTCTGCAGGTGGATCAACCGTAACGATGTTTGTTGTATCGGTGCATCCTTGTGCATCGGTCACCACGTAGAAATAATCACCGGGCTCCGTTACTTCCTGGAATCCCACGCCCGTAAATGGGCCCTGACCTCCGGAAGCTGTCACCGAGATGAACACAACGCTATCCTGACAGGTCAGCGGCGTGAGCAAGCCTGCGGAGGCAACCAGTGTATTCGGAGTTGCGCTAATGGTGAATGTTTGACTAAACAAACAATCATTCGCATCAATCACAAACACCTCGATAGCTCCTGCAGGCAGATCCGCAAAACTCCCGGTTACTTCGTAATTGATTCCATCAATGCTGTATGTAAATGGAGCAGTGCCTCCGATGACATTCACCACTTGCAGCTCGCCATTGTCCAACCCGCAAGTGGTTTCAGATGTGATGACCTGTATCTCGGTAATGTCGCACGGAATCGTTGAACATGATGCTGTATCGGGTAAGAAGCACGCCTCTGCACTTCCTATCGGAGTTACAATCAGCGTCACGGAATCCCCTGCCGACAATCCGACTACAGAATAGTCTGTCGACAGATAGTCAGCCACCTGATTGGTCGTCACACCATTGACGAATTCTTCCACAAGGAAAGAGGTAGCCCCCGAGAGCGCATTCCAGGTAAAGTCAACCTCATCGGTGGTTGTGCTGGTGCAACTCACAACAGGCTGAATCGCTACCAATACAGTTACATTGATTGAAACAGGCTGCCCCACGCAGGTGGTGAGCGTATCTGTCTCAATAACGGTCACGACATAATCACCCGGAACAACCAGCGACCAATCCACTTGTATTCGGTTAGTGCTTCCTTCTGTGCCTTGTTGTGTCGTGATGACAGCTTGCGGCACTTCAGTCACGCCATCCGGCAAATACACAAACCAATCATACACAGCGTTCACGCTTCCCTGACCACCCTGCTCATCGGTATCTACGCTATATAGGCCATAGGTACCGCCATCGGGATCAAGCACGCACACGGTATCGATCTGCGCCCAGGCGAAGTTCACAGCGAACATCGCTGCCAGCAGAAGTGATATGTGTTTGATTGGGTTCAAGGACTGGTTTGGATTGGGTTAGAGTTAGTTGTGGAAGATGGGAGAGGTCTGTGGTGTTGGGTTGACGGTGACGGTTGAGGTCGCCGTGTTTTCACAACCGTTTGCATCCGTACCGGTTACGGTATAAGTAACTGTAATTTGAGTTGCGCCTGTATTATCAGGACTAGCTATAACTGTGTCGCCCACTGTCGTATCTAAATCAGTTGCCGGTGACCAAGAGTATGTCACTGCGCCAGACGCTACGAGTGTCGCGAAATCATCGCCGGAGCAGATGGTTTCAGAGTTTACAACAATAACCGGTAGAGCATTTATTGTAACATCAATTGTCGTTGGAATTGCACACTGCGTTGGATCATTCGGTGTGAAGTTAAAAGTGAATGTACCATCGGCTGTAG
>Ga0315902_10000257_pt1 | contig 91744 bp, 73 predicted proteins | sample LakEriMetagenome_9_FD_203523 | JGI IMG/M metagenome (GOLD analysis project Ga0315902, IMG submission 203523) | Freshwater fungal communities from buoy surface, Lake Erie, Ohio, United States - Buoy 12 MA117 | ecosystem: Environmental > Aquatic > Freshwater > Lake > Lake biofilm | place: USA...
TTGCTTCCTGCATTGACAGATCCTTTTTCACAGCTTACAGTATTTGCTCCAACTAACAGCGCATTCAATGCGGCTTTATCAGCTCTTGGAATCACAGCAGCTCAGTTGCTTGCTTCTCCGGATCTAGCGGATATTTTGTTGTATCACGTGATTGGTTCTGAAGTGCTTTCTACAGACCTTTCTAATGGATTAATCGCATCACCTTTAAACACAGCCAATACGCTTAAAGTGACTATCGATGGAACAAATGTTTTCGTAAATCAAGCACAGGTTTCAGCTGCTGACCTTCAGGCTGACAATGGTGCTGTACACGTTTTGGATGCAGTTGTTCTACCAAACACTACGGTTGCTGACATCGCTATCGGATCTCCTGCACACACTACACTAGTAGCTGCAGTAATTGAAGCTCGTTTGCTTCCTGCATTGACAGATCCTTTTTCACAGCTTACAGTATTTGCTCCAACTAACAGCGCATTCAATGCGGCTTTATCAGCTCTTGGAATCACAGCAGCTCAGTTGCTTGCTTCTCCGGATCTAGAGGACATTTTGTTGTACCACGTGATTGGTTCTGAAGTACTTTCTACAGACCTATCTAATGGATTGATTGCATCACCTCTGAACACAGCCAATACGCTTAAAGTGACTATCGACGGAACAAGTGTTTTCGTAAACCAAGCACAAGTTTCTGCTGCTGACCTACAGGCTGACAATGGTGCTGTGCACGTTTTGGATGCAGTTGTTCTACCAAACACTACGGTTGCTGACATCGCTATCGGATCTCCTGCACACACTACACTAGTAGCTGCAGTAATTGAAGCTCGTTTGCTTCCTGCATTGACAAATCCTTTTTCACAGCTTACAGTATTTGCTCCAACTAACGATGCATTCAATGCGGCTTTAACAGCTCTTGGAATCACAGCACCTCAGTTGCTTGCCTCTCCTCTTCTGCAGGATATTTTGTTGTACCACGTGATTGGTTCTGAAGTGCTTTCTTCTGACCTTTCTAATGGAATGATCGCATCACCTTTAAACACAGCTAATACACTTAAAGTAACGATCGACGGAACAAGTGTTTTCGTAAATCAAGCCCAAGTTGTTGGTGCTGACCTTTCGGCTGACAATGGAGTAGTGCACGTTTTAGGAGAGGTTGTTCTGCCGGTTGAAACCGTTGCTGACATCGCTATCGGATCTTCTGCCCACACTACGTTGGTGGCTGCGGTAATCGAAGCTCGTTTGCTTCCACTGTTGACAGATCCATTCTCTGAGTTCACAGTGTTTGCTCCAACTAATACTGCTTTTAACAATCTAGCTACTTCATTAGGTCTAACTCTCAATGATATTTTGGCCTTGCCAAATCTTGCCGATATTCTTGCTTATCATGTTGTATCAGGAACTGTTCTTTCAACAGATCTTACTGCTGGACCGGTGCCTACTTTGAGCGGAGATAACGTGATCGTTTCATTGACAGGTGGAGTAAAAATAAACGATGCAAACGTCACAACTGCAGACCTTATCTCCGATAATGGTGTGGTGCACGTATTGGATAGAGTGTTGCTTTCTTCATTCCTTGGAATAGATGAGGCGACATCACCAATTGTTAACGTTTATCCAAACCCATTTATTGAGTCACTTTCGATTTCCGGGATGGAAAACGCAGAATATACTATTGTTGACAACAGCGGAAAAATTGTTTTGAATGGTAAATTGAACCAAGCTGAAGTGATTTCTACTGCTAACTTGTCTGCAGGAGTCTATACGTTAAGTGTATCTAACAACAACACGATCGAGAAAAGACAGATCGTTAAACAGAAATAGGAAATAATGGTCACTTGCTATGTCAAGGACCTAATGAAATTTTTCTAAATGTGGGGTTCGAGAACCTCATCCCAACGCAGTAGATGTAAATGAAACGTCGAAAAGTGGGGTGAGTTTCTCGGACCCCAACTTTTTGTTACCTTTGCCACCGAAAAATTCAACTCTCATTATGACTGATATTCACACTTACAATTTTTCTGGAAAGCGCACATTGATTCGTGTTGATTTCAATGTCCCACTTGATAAAGAAACAATGGCTGTAACAGACGATACGCGAATTCGTGCTGCTGCGCCAACTATTTTACACATTTTGAAAAATGGTGGAAGTGTGGTATTGATGTCGCATTTAGGTCGCCCAAAAGAAGGTCCAGAGGAAAAATATTCTCTGAAACACATTGTTGCACATACTTCAAAAATATTGGGTGTTGATGTAAAATTTGCATCGGACTGCATCGGAGAGGACGCGTACGTAATGAGTTCAGCGTTGAAACCAGGAGAAGTATTGATGCTCGAAAATGTGCGTTTCTACAAACAAGAAACAGCGGGAACAGAAAGTTTTGCAGAAGCATTAGCGAAACATGGAGATGTTTACGTGAATGATGCATTTGGTACCGCGCACCGCGCACATGCCAGCACCACTGTTGTAGCGAACTATTTCCCGAATGATAAAATGTTTGGTTACCTCATTGAGGGCGAAATCAAAGCAGTTGATAAAGTCTTGAATTCAACTGAAAAACCGCTCACAGCAATCGTTGGTGGTGCAAAGGTTTCTTCCAAGATCACAATCATAGAGCGCCTTTTAGATAAAGTGGACAATCTTATTGTCGGAGGTGGTATGGCTTACACATTTGTGAAAGCGATGGGTGGACAAGTTGGAAACTCACTTGTTGAAGATGATTTTCTTGACACTGCTCGAAAAATAATCGCTGACGCTAGAACAAAAGGAGTAAATCTTTACATACCAACCGACACAATCATTGCCGATAAATTTGATAACAATGCCAATCGCAGAGAAGTCAAAATTGGAGAAATTCCTGCGGGTTGGATGGGATTGGATACAGGTGCTGAAACATCAAAAGCATGCAGAGAAATCATCGCGAATTCTAAATTGATTTTGTGGAATGGTCCTATGGGTGTTTTTGAAATGGAAAACTTTCAGCAAGGTACGGTAGACGTGGCAAATGCTATCGTTGAAGCGACTACAAAAGGTGCATTTTCATTGATCGGTGGTGGTGATTCAGTTGCTGCTATCAATAAATTTAATTTAGCAGACAAAGTTTCTTATGTTTCAACGGGCGGTGGTGCCATGTTAGAATACTTAGAAGGAATAGAACTTCCTGGAATTAAAGCGATCAAAGGTTAATAGTACACACAAAGAATTACCAGCATAAATGGAACAGAAAGAGGATAAGTTGAAAGAAGTCATTTCTCACGCGAAGGAATACGGCTTCGTTTTTCCATCATCAGAGATCTACGACGGATTAGCCGCCACCTATGATTACGGTCAATTGGGTGCTGAGCTTAAAAACAACATCAAATCCTATTGGTGGAAATCGATGGTGCAGATGCACGAAAACATCGTCGGACTTGACGCCTCTATTTTCATGCATCCAACAACTTGGAAAGCTTCCGGTCACGTTGATGCGTTCAATGATCCATTGATTGACAATAAAGACTCTAAAAAACGCTACCGTGCGGATGTCTTGATCGAAGAACATATTGAAAAGATTCGTCAGAAAATTGAAAAAGAGGTTGAGAAAGGCATTAAAAAATTTGGCGAGAGTTTCGATGAAGCACAATTCAGAGCAACGAATCCAAATGTATTGCGCAACATGGAGAAAATCACCTCCATTGAAGACCGCATGCGTGTTTCTTTGGAAAACAATGATTTAGAAGGTGTTTACCAGTTAATCATGGATTGCGAGATCGTGTGTCCGATTTCTGGTTCCCGCAACTGGACGGAAGTGCGCCAATTCAATTTAATGTTCTCAACGGAGCTTGGTTCCGTAGCTGGAGATGCAGCAACAATTTATCTTCGTCCTGAAACAGCGCAAGGTATTTTTGTCAATTTCTTGAATGTTCAAAAATCTGGGCGCATGAAGATTCCATTTGGGATTGCTCAAATTGGAAAAGCATTTCGAAATGAGATTGTTGCACGTCAATTTATCTTCCGCATGCGTGAGTTCGAACAAATGGAAATGCAATTCTTTTGTCGCCCGGGAGATGAAATGAAATGGTACAGTTACTGGAAAGATACCCGCGAAAAATGGCATAAAAAATTAGGTCTTGGAGACAAAAACTACCGTTTCCACGACCACATAAAATTGGCACATTACGCCAATGCAGCGTGCGACATCGAATTCAATTTCCCTATGGGATTCAAAGAATTAGAGGGAATTCATTCACGCACTGACTTTGATTTAAAACAACACGAACAATTTTCAGGTAAGAAACTACAGTACTTCGATCCTGAATTAAATCAAAACTATGTGCCGTTTGTCGTTGAAACATCAGTTGGACTTGACCGCATGTTCTTGGCAGTTTTGAGTTCTTCCTACAAAAATGAAACACTTGAAGACGGTTCGGAACGCGTTGTTTTGAGCATCCCTCCTGCCCTTGCGCCTTACAAAGTTGCAGTTATGCCATTGACTAAAAAAGATGGTTTACCAGAAAAAGCAAGAGAGATCATCGATTCGTTGAAGTTCGATTTCTTGTGCCAATACGATGAAAAAGATTCGATTGGGAAACGTTACCGCCGACAAGATGCAATTGGAACACCTTATTCTGTAACGGTTGATCACCAAACATTGGAAGACAATACTGTAACGATCAGAGACCGCGATACAATGGAGCAAATCCGCATCAATGTGGCTGATTTACACCGCATGATTGACGAAAAAGCGAATATGCGCTCTTTATTGGCTTAATCAATGGTTTTCAAAGAATCGTTTTACTGATTATTTTTTCCTAAATGGATGCGGTAGGCAATCAACCCTGGAATGCCAACTAATAGAATTGCTGCAAGAATAAATCCTTTGGCTGTCAGATAAAAATCTTTTACGCCGGTCATATCCACTTTGTTGTAGCCTAAACCTATGAAATAAGAAAGGCTCAATGGTGCTTGTACCTTTTTCTCCATTAAGCCTTGGGCATAAACAATCTCTCCCTGAAAGAAATTAATGGGCAAGGTGAAAAGTGGTAATGCAATCGTTGCGAAGCACACAGCAAATACAACTAATGGATTTTTAAGACGTCTGATCATACCGAAGAATTGATTGTAAAATTAGGGTTTATTCTTTTTTCAGCGTTAAAACTTCTTACAGGCAATGTGAATACCAATTTCTCGTTACATTCGTGTACATTCGCATAAATGAATCTCTATTCCAACAAACAAAAATGGAAAATCGCACTTATTGCGATTGCACTGATCATGGTTGGCGCGTCGCTCTTCGTGTCAAATACCATTGTTTCCAAAGTTGGTGAACGCGAGCGCGAAAGAGTAAGACAATGGGCAGGTGCCATCCAGAAAAAATTGGAGCTCGTTCGATTGACAGACCGCACATTTTCACAGTTAAGAGAAAAAGAACAAAAAGAAATGGCTTTGTGGATCGACGCCACGAAGGAAGTGTCTAAAGCAACACCACTGGATCAAATTCCAGACTACACTTTCCCCTTAAAAATTATCAAAGAGAACAAGGACATCCCCGTTATTCTTTTTGACAATGAAAAAAATATATCCGGATATATCAACCTTGGATTTGACACAAGTGAACTTCGTAAATCTTTTCCAACACTTGAGTCTGCTGCTTTGTACAGCTACTTTGAGGATTCATTGCGCAAATTGGCTAATAATTGGAAAAAAATCAACCCATCCTTCACTGTAGAAGTTTATGAAGGGCTTTTCATGACATACGTTTACAACGATTCCAAGGAAATCATACGACTTGAAGGAGAACGCGATTCTCTTATAAATTCTTTTAACCAAGAATTAATCAACAACGATGGATTAGTTCCTGTGCTATTGATTGATGCCGAAGACAAGACGATAGTTGGTAGTAACTTAGCAAAAAACAAACTTACCTCATCGAATATTGAAAAGACGATCGCTTCATTGAAAATTCAAAATGAACCTTTGGTAATCGACTATAGGAATGGCGAAAAAAACTTGCTTTATTACGACAATAGCGAGGAACTCAAACAACTCCAATACTATCCCTACATCATCTTTTTCATCATTGGTTTATTTGTCTTAATCGGCTACCTCATCTTTAGCACATTCCGTAAAGCTGAACAAAATCAAGTTTGGGCAGGCATGGCGAAGGAAACAGCTCACCAGCTTGGAACACCTTTGAGTTCATTAATGGCATGGATTCAACTTCTGGAAAGTCAAGGCATCGACCCGATGATGACAACAGAAATGCAGAAAGATGTAGACCGTTTGGAAAAGATTACTGATCGTTTTTCAAAAATAGGTTCCGGAGCAAAATTAGAAGAAAGCAATTTGTGTGATACAGTGAAAAATGTTTTGGATTACCTGAGACCGAGAATTTCAGACAAAGTAAATATCGATTTCAAATGCTCAGGACCTATCATCGTGCGTCACAATGCGCCTTTGATGGAATGGGTAATCGAAAACATTGCAAAAAATGCTGTTGATGCAATGGAGGGAAATGGTCACTTATTGATTACTGTTCAAACTACTCCTGAATGGGCACACATCGATATTAAGGATACTGGAAAAGGCATTCATCCAAAACAGATCAAAACAATTTTCCAACCTGGCTTTTCGACTAAAAAACGCGGTTGGGGATTAGGGTTGTCCCTTGTTAAGCGGATTATCAAAGAATACCACAAAGGAAAAGTATTTGTTCTTGAATCTGAAATCGACAAAGGTTCCACATTCAGAATCTCGATTCCAATCTAAATCAAAGATTTTGAAGATCTACTGTTCGCATTGCAACAAACAACTTCAATACCTTCTCACCAACATTTGGAACATCAACGTGTATTAAATACACACCGGAAGCAACAGGAATATTCGCGTGATTTGTCAATGTCCAATCTTGATAGGTCACTGGACTATCCTTCTTTATTTTTTTAATTAATTTACCATTCGAACTGTAAATACTAATTGTGCAGGTTTCGGGTAAATTTGTAATTTTTATACGGTTGTCCAGTTTATTGTTTTCATATTCGGAGAAAGCATTGTAGGGATTCGGAACAACATTGATCAACTTGAGGGCATCCACCAAAGCCTCTTGACTTCCCGTTACCGTTCTATCCGTCGACATGTTCCAGCTAAACATTGGTCGACCATTATTCAAGCCTGAAGAAGTATAATTCTTGTATTCTTTGTTTATCCGCAACTTTATAGTGACATCTGTTGAAAGATGCTGCTGACCTTGCTTCAAGAGTGGATATGCAACCCAACTGAGGCTGCCATACACTTGCCTTTTCGAAGTTGGATTATCTGCTTCGATTTCCTGCATTTTCTGGTAAAGGAAATTAGTTGCATTTGATTCAGCAAGCATGGGATTATATTCCGGAAAATCATAACCCAGCGCATAGCCGTTGACTTTTGCTTGGTCATGGCTGAACACGTAAATTGGCTGCACACCACCCATCAATGGCACGCCGAGTGAATTAACCAATCTATCCGAAGGATTCCAAATCATGTCAGCACCATTTTCAGCTCCTAAGAACGAATTTTCCCCAAATGCAAGGTACAAGCGGGCGCCTGTTTCCAGATCAACAGCATATCCCGGAAACCATCCCATTCCTGTGCCAGTTCCGTCAGGATTTCCTTCCTTATCTACGCTTGCACTTTTTCGCATTGCACCAGGCTCGCAATTACCAATATTCAAGGTGGCATCCCTTCCTGTTTCAATAATTGGACATCTGGTCCATTTCGATTTATCAGAAGTAATTACCAAATCAATACTCGGTAAAAAACTAATGGATGCATTCAACCGCGAAGAGCCTGGATTCGCTAAATTGTAATACGCCATCGGCATATAATCCGATTGATAGCCCACTAATCGGTGAGGCGCTATTCCTCCTCCTAGAATACCTGCAAAAAATTTATCATCGTCTACACCCACCTCATCTTTGTAACTGCAGGGATCTAAATAGCCTGCTCCATTTGGCTGGCATTCATAAGCAGCAGTTGACGGGTCTGTTTCCGGCGCATAAATCCCCGAACGGATCCAATTTGTAGGAAAAAAAGCATCATTGTCAGAAACAAAAGTTAACCACTGCTTTGCACTATCAGCAAAAATGATAGAACTACTGATCATATCTGTCGTTTTTGAAGCCGCATTTCCTGATGGCCCGTAATATTTTTCTTGATGAATCTGCACAGAAATACCCCATTGCGGAATGATTTGCTCATTATCCATTGTAATCATTTGCTCTGAAGAAACTGAATCCAGCAAAGCGCCTCCACTTTTATCGAAGCGATAGATAACCCACGAAGCAGTGTCTGCACCATTGATATCAGAAACGACATAATCCTTGAAACGGCATTCAAAATAGCCATCAGCCACATTCAAAGGATCTACAACTTTCACATTCAATGGACCGTGATTTTTTTCGTAATACGGCTGTTGTATTTTACCATTGTTCAAAATATACCCGAGCGTTGTAGGTGTAAAGTCTAAAGATTGATCTCCATTCCCGTATCCATCCATTCGTGCAACGATGGGTGATTGACCATATTCCAAATAATGCAATGTTCCATCTGCTTCTGGAGCAGGGTTGTGAGGAATAGCTTCAACTGATTTCACTTCCCCCATTGCAGCCTTGCGACTTGGAAGGTATTTCTTCTTCTGCCCATCTAATGCTTCCGGGTCATTTGGATCGTATTCTTTGTAATTGTTATAACCGTATGCAAGAGCGATGTAATAGTATCGTTTGAAATTCACAAGTTCTGCCGTTCCTTGCGCAAAAAGATCCTTTTTAACCAAAAAACTGTGGCGTATTCCTTTGTTCTCACCATCCACTCGTTCTATAGGAATACTGGCTTGTAAATCTTCATCGAACTCAAAATTTATGATCCGCCCCACATCGTCTTTGAGGTCACATTGTGCAACCAATCTTGCTTTGTCTGGATCTCCAATATCGGACAATGAGTACTGTTTTGATTTCAATTGAAAAATCTGATAGCCTTGAAAACGATAACTTTTATCAGATTGAGGATCAGACGATACGATGAACGGATCAAATTCTTCGTAGGCCTCATTGTAGTTGTTCGAATTTACTGGATTTGAAATGGTTAATATTAATTCATTTTCCAGTTCTTGAATATTTAGTTCAGGCGCATGCGGACCTTCCAACACCTTAAAACAATTCTCAAACAAGGCTTGTGCTTTGTCATCTGCCCTTTGCAAAAACCCGACAGATTCAAAAGGATCACCACCATTTGATCGCGCCCAACAAACTCCAACCGTTATATTATTTACGGCACCCGGTTTTAAAACAAATGGTCCAGCAGATTCGACAAAACGCTTGTCATTAGGCGTATTGTTTGCGGTAACTTCAGTCCAAGGTTCTTGAGGAATTCCACCTGTACCCCAACCCAATGGATCTGTATCACCTGGAAACATAAAATCACATGGGACATTGGTGTTCACGTCAGCATCTGAAATATGGCCATTCCCACCATAATAGAAAGGCGTGCCGTCTTTCCATCTACCTCTCAAATAATTATAAAAATCAGAAGCTGTAATTGGATCCGTTTGATTTGGATTTGCTCCATTTGTAGTATTCGAATAATATAAAAAACGACGCATTCCAAAACGCTCATTGTCAACAATACCATCACCATAACCAATTCCATTAAGTGCTTCATCCGCACCTATCCCAAAGGCATTATCAATGCCATCATCATCTTGATAAGGCCCTTCAAAAAAATCTACTCCCACTGCAGGTGGTGATGAACCATAGCCCTTGAATCCAGATTGCTCTTCATCATAATTATCACCGTTGTAATAATACCCAAGTCCTCGGTTTACATCACAACCTACGTAATCATCAAATGGATTCCCCAAAGCGCCATCGGTGAAAAAGCCGAAATACGTATTGTACAATGTTTGAGTTCCTCGATTGATCAACTCATAATTGTAAAATGTCATATTATTTATCTCGTCATTTGAAGCAAAAGCGAAAGCCTGCGCGCGAATTTCCATGCCAATTGGATCCCCTCCTGTTTCAGTATGAATATTCCCTTTGTCATTCATGACCCACCACAAATTGATGTCGCCATAAAGAGAAACATCTCTGTCTACTTTGCATTCTTTTGTTCGTTTGATGTCGTGCCATGGATAATCACCATCCAAACAATTGTATTGACCATCTTCATTGAAATCATAGAAGGGCGCCAAGTAATAATCCTGGCCTTGGGAAACATCTCCATGCGCTGGCCATTCTTTTATGATCTTGGGAATTTCATATTCTGGAAATAAATCTGACTGCGTGCTCGTGCCATTGGCAGCGTCATACACACCCGCCTCATACCAGGCATTGAATTCACGAATCATGTCTTGCGTTGTCACAAAGTGCCTGTCGTATTTACTGCAATTTTCATAGTTCGTTTCTGCAAATACTTTTGATAGTGGACCTGTCCAATAATCTTGTCCTTGTCGGTAGCGCAGTGCAGCAAGCTTCAACTGATTGTTGATATCAGTTCCTCCCAACCACAGAGCAGCAGTAAACAATGCCATGATTCCTGAATTTTTAGGAATCTCGTACTGGGAGTAATTCTGATTGGGAACTTGCCATAGATTCCCTGCCGTATGAACCATTGCACGCACATTATTTAATTCAAGATAGGTTGTTGTAGTTGGGGGTGCGCACTGTGCAGCTTTTAAGGGCAGTTGCTTTGAAATTACTTTCTTACTTCCGGCATAAGGCTGCGCTAAAGCAACTGCTGTAAAAAGTAAAAAGATCAAAATGAAAGTATGTTTCATGTCCAAGCAATAGATGAACAAATTTAGGCTAAAAATCACTTCAAACTTTTGTGAATACCAGTTAATCCAAAAAAGATTTTACCTTCAAAAAGTTGAAATAAAAGCTTTTGTGTAATTTCGCATCACGACTAATTTACCGCGTCAACCTATGCGACTGTTCGCCAAAACAATCATTTTTGTGCTCTTTACCTTCAGCTTTTGCTATGGCGGTGAAAACCCAAATGCGGACTATAGTTGGCTCTTCGATCATTATTTCAAAGCAGCCCCGAAATTTAAAAAAGAGATCATACAACTCGATCAATTTCTAATTCAGGGCAAATACGAGCAATTAAAATTGAACATAAAATCGATGCGCAGCAAATGGAAAGATCCTCTGCAAAATGCTGCTATATCTTGTTATGAGGCGGCAATTGTTTACAATGAAAGTGATTATAAAAAATCCATTCAAATCTGTGACGATGCCCTTTCAAAAATAAACGAAAGAGAACATTCCCGCTACTATTTTAAGCTGTTAAACTTCAAAGCCAAAGGTCTTGGAGCTTTGAACAAATATGATCAAGGAAAAAAAATTCTGAGAGAAGTCATTAAAAAATCAAAAAAATACGGTGACCTCAATGGGATGTCGGCAGCCATCTACTATCTAGGCACCTACTATTCTGATAAAGGAGATTTTCCAAAATGTCAATTACTTATTCAGCAAAGTCTTCAACTCAAACTAAGGATTGGTGATGCGCTTGGTAGCGCTGCATGTTACTCTTTTATCGGTCTAGCCTACTCCTATCAAGACAACTACCTCAAAGGAATTGAAAACATTCAAAAGAGCATTGTAATAAGAGAGAAATTCGGAGACATACGTGGATTAGCCAATTCTTACCTCACATTGTATAAAGTATACTATGAATTAGGGGAAGACAAAAAAGCAATGGCTTCTGAATTTCAAAGTCTTGCCATCTGCAAAAAGTTGGGAGATCAACAATGTGTTTCTGGACGATATACAAACATAGGTCAACTTTACCAACGTAGAGGAGAACCAAAAAAGGCAATTTATTTTCATCGCAAAGCTTTAAAAATCAGCAAAGATTTAGGAATTGGCAACAGAGAAGCGCTTGTTTTTGAAAATTTAGCAAGAACACTTCACGACATGGGTTATTCTCAACTGGCTTTAAAAAATTTAGACAGTAGCAACGCTATTCGAACTAAAATTGGTGATGAAACTGGAATAACAAATGTCTTACTGGTTAAATCTCGGATTCAATTAGATCTTGGAAAATCAGCAGAAGCTGTTGCGCTTGCCGAAATTGCAGAAGAAAAGGCAAAAGCACTTTCCTTGCCGCACCTTGTAAAAGAGTCATTGCTTCTCAGGTATGAGGGCGAATTCAAAATCGGTGATGAGGTGAGTGCACTCAGGCATTTTAAAACCTTTTCGGAATTGAAAGACAGTATTTTAGATCTTGACCGTTCACGAGATGTCTTGCGCAGAGAGCTTGAATTTAAATTTAACAAGGAGCGAACTATTGAAAAATTGAAACAGATCAGGGCTCAAGAACAGACGAAACAACGCGAAAATGTTATCCGATACGGAACGATTGTAGTGATAATCTTGATTGCATTACTCGTTTTCAGTATTTGGCAATACCGATTAAAAAACAAGTCAAAAATTGAGCTGGAAAACACCAATGCAGTGCTTACTTCTACCAATCATGAGTTGGTCAACAAACGAAACATTATCGCAAGCCAAAACGATACTATTCAGCAGAAAAACAAAGAAATAACTGACAGTATACATTATGCAGGCCGCATACAAAAGGCTGTACTTCCAGACATTGAAGATTTCAAAAATTACTTGCCGAATTCGTTTATTTTCTTTCGACCAAAAGACATAGTAAGTGGCGACTTTTATTGGGTTACCCAATTGGATGACAAACTGATTTACATCATAGCAGATTGCACTGGTCACGGCGTTCCTGGTGGCTTCATGAGTATGCTAGGCGTTTCTCTTTTGAATGAAATTATTTTATCCAATCGGGTTTCAAATCCTGCTGAAATCTTAGAAATGATGCGTGAAAAAGTAATAGCTGCATTAAAACAAAAAGGCAATTATGGTGAGCAAAAGGATGGTATGGACATGGCTGTCATTTCGCTAGATCTTGGTCGAATGAAAATGGAATATGCCTCAGCCAATGCTTTTTTCTACGTCTGTGGTTCGGATGGAAGTTTAGAAGAATGCCGCGGCAATCGTTTCCCTGTTGGTATTTATGGTGAGGATGCTCAAAAATTTGAATTGTTTCATAGAAATCTAAAGGAGGGTGATACGATCTACTCTTTCACTGATGGTTATGCGGATCAATTTGGTGGTGAAAAGAACAAAAAATTTATGTATCGCAGATTGAGGGATCTAATTACCGAAAACCACCATTTACAGATAGATATTCAAAAAGAAATTTTCGAGAAAACTTTAATTGATTGGATGGGAGAATACGAACAGATAGATGACATTTGCTTAATTGGTGTACATCTTCCGATCAGTCCTCAATAGTTCGAATAAACTCCATAAGTAATTTCAGAAGATCATCTGATTCCTGAAAACTCAAATTTGAATAGGTATCAAAGATGTCGTGGTAATTCTTGTTAGGCCCCATCGTATAAACAAAAAAGGCTGGCACTCCTGCTTGCGTAAACCAATAATGATCAGAGTTTGCTGCTGGTCCTCTGGACTTAACTTGTGTCAGCAACTTCTCACGGACATTTATTTTTTGCAAGGCTTCCATCTCTTTCGGAAAGAGCGTTGCATTGACGACCGTAATGCCCTCTTCACCGCTACCCATAATATCTAAATTCAGAACAAACCTTGTTTTCGATAAGGGAATTATTGGATGTTCCACGTAATATTTTGAACCAACCAAACCAGCTTCTTCGCCAGCAAAAGCAATGAATAAGTAATTATAGTGTCGGTCCAATCCTTTGAGCTGTTTCGCCATTTCTATGAGTGTGGCAGTGCCACTTGCATTGTCATTTCCGCCAGGAAAATAAGTAGCAGCACCCATTCGACCCAAATGATCATAGTGCGCAGATACAATCACTGTTTTCTTTGACTTTTTAGTTGCGGGTAAATACCCAACTACATTTCTCGATTCATAATTACGAAGAAGTATTGCTTCGATTTGAACGCTCAATGACTGATCTTCGTGAAATTTACCCCCAGTATGAATCTGAATGAGGGGATACTTTAACTGTTCCGAGGAAACGGACCATGTCAATTTTTTATCTGTCAATTCAAAAACCGGTAAAACTCCAGCAAGCGTTTGAGTCAACCCAGCCAATTGCTTTAATGTATCATTTGGACAATTCCTGTAATCCAAAAGAATTGAATTGTATACTTTTCCTTTCAAAAGTGCTATCAAATCATTTTGAAGTCGCTCCTGATTCATCGCCATTTTGTAGCTTATTACAGCAGGCTTCAAAGTACCATTAAAACTTGGACAAGATGGATCTACTAAATAATCAATGCCGGGAACGAGGGTGTCGTTTCCAGAAACAACAGACATTGCGCCAGGAAAGGTATTGACATCGTGCAGAAATGATTGAAAATAGGTTCGCTTTTTTTTCTTCAACCCAATCTTCTGAAACTCTTGAGCAATAAAAACAGAAGCCAAGGAATCTCCTTTAAGCACATATCCTCTGCCATTTAATTTTGATGAACAAAGTTCTTCTGTAATTCGCCTTACATCATTGGATTGAGCAAGTAGAATATTACTTAAAAAGATTCCTAAAAGGAAATGCCATTTAGGCATAACGACGTTTGATCTTCAATACGAAATCTTCAACTGTTTCGCTGTCTGTATCCCAATTGTATTGCGCAGCTAGTGAAGAAGCTCTTGACAATGCTTCATGTTGACCAGACAAAGAATCGATTGATTTAATTGCTTCAGAAAATGCTTCACTAGAACCCTCAAAAAGTTCATTGATGAATTGTAAACGCTCGTTTAATCCAAACGAACCTATCAATGTGTCAAGTCGCGACATGGCAATTTGATTGGCAATTGATGGGTCAATGGCGTTGAATTTTTGTAAGAATGCATCATTTTCAGCTAATGGCAGAGCGTCTGATTTTTCCAACGAAAAAGTTTCTTCAAGAACAAACTCTGGTTCATTTTTATCCTCTACCGATTCAACGACGGGATCAACGTAGGTTTCTTCAATAACCCATGTTTCCTCTGTATGGGATTCCTCAATTGCAGATTCTTGTTCAATTGTTAACTCAATTTCTGGCGCTTCAGATTCTTGCATATCGTCAAACAAACTAAATTCGATTTGCGGAAGTTCTTCAGCCCGTTCTTCAATCGTTAACACAATCTCTTCAACGACAGGTGCAACTGCATCTTCCTGAACTGGCAATACTGGTTCTTCACTTTCATTCGATCCAAACACTTTTTTCTCATACGCTTTGTAACGCAAAATTAAGGATGTTTCATACAGAGAATGCGCATGATCAACCAATGCATCCATGTCTTCGATTGATAGGTTGCCATTTGTTAATTTTGAGACGGCTACCTCTATTTGCTTCATTGTATTTTCCAGTTTTTGTTGCATCGCCATGGTTGTTTTAAAATCAATTTTTCAACATTCTTCCGAAGTTGCTAACCTTGTGTTTGAGAAAAACTTCAAATTAACGACTTTCGGTATGTAAAGTTACCAAGCAAAACTGTAAAAACGGTTGCAGAAACAAAGAATTTTCTCTTCCGAAGCATGTTGATAACCTTTAAATCAAAAGCACATGTTTTTAGAACAATTTCCTGGCGAAGGAAGAAAAAATGGATGGATTGAAGTGGTTTGTGGATCAATGTTTTCTGGAAAAACAGAAGAGTTGATTCGTCGTTTAAAACGTGCCGAATTTGCGAATCAACCTCTACTCTTAGTAAAACCATTGGTCGATAATCGCTACCATGTCGAGAATGTTGTAAGTCACCAAGGCAGCAGTCTTAAAGCACAAGTTGTGGCAAATGCTCAAGCCATATTGGATTTATGGTCGAATGAAAGGATTGTTGCTATTGATGAAGCGCAATTTTTCGATGAGCAAATCGTAGATGTTGTCAATCAACTTGCCACGAAAGGAGTACGTGTAATATTAGCAGGATTAGATATGGATTACAAAGGAATTCCCTTTGGTCCAATGCCACAATTAATGGCGATTGCAGAATATGTTACAAAGGTGCATGCTATTTGCGTTTCTTGTGGTAATTTAGCTCAGTTTTCACACCGAACGGCAAGTGAAACTGACCAAGTATTGGTCGGTGCTATTGAAAAATACAAACCTCTTTGCCGCACGTGTTATAACAAATTAGCACATTGAAACTTGACATTTCATACGATGACCTGACATCCATTGTCAGCGCAAAACCCCTCAATAATCGACTAAATGGTCGGTTTTCCTCTATTGCATTTGACTCAAGAAAAATTGCTGATGGAAAAAACGTCGTTTTCTTTGCATTATTAGGAGAGTTCCAAGACGGCCATGATTTTATTTCAGACGCATACAGCAAAGGTGTTCGAACATTCATTGTATCTAAATCAATTGATACGAATAATTTTCAAGACGCTCAATTTTTGAAAGTTGAAGACGTCTTACATGCCCTTCAAGACTTGGCTGCCTATCACAGAAAAAAATTCAACTATCCAGTTATTGCAATTACAGGAACTGCTGGTAAGACAACCGTAAAAGAATGGCTCTATCATTTATTGAGCCCAGCATTGAAAGTAATTCGCAGCCCCAAAAGCTACAATTCCCAGCTTGGAGTAGCACTTTCAATACTCGAGATGAATGATACTCATGAATTAGCAATCATCGAAGCAGGAATTTCAAAACCTGGAGAAATGACTCGATTATGGAACATGATTCAACCGACACATGGTATCTTCACAACGTTAGGAACAAGTCATGCTGAGAATTTCAAATCCACTGACCAGCATTTGCAAGAAAAACTTGCACTCTTTAAAGGAGTCGAAAAAACGTGGCTGCTCAATAATATTCATCTCATTTCATCTGATCTAGAGCGAATTCATGGCAGTTATGTGAAACCTGAAATGCACAAAAATGAATTGGAATCAATGCCATTTCAAGACAGAGTTAGTCAAAACAACGCCTTACTCGCAATTTCTGCTTCAAAAGAATTCGTGCCTTCAGATTCCAATTTAATTGAAAAAATAGCTTCGTTACCCCGACTAGCTCTCCGTTTGGAAACGTTTGAAGGAAAAAACAATTGCACAATTATCAACGATACCTACAACCTTGACCTAGATGCGCTTCGTTATTCACTTGAGTATCAACTTATGGTGGCAAACGGTAAAAAAAGAGTTGTCATCGTAGGTCTTGACAAGGAAAATGCGCACAGAAAAGAGGAAGTCATTTCCATTATTAAAAACGTTGAGCCCGATCAAATTCATGTCGTAAGTGCACAAGAGAAAATTCAACTGGATCTGGAAAATGCAGTTGTATTGATAAAAGGAACACGCAAAGCCGACATGCAACAACTGGCAAGTCAATTCAGATTAAAAAAGCACAAAACCTATGTCGAAATTGATCTAACGGCAATAAGAAATAATTTATCCGTTTTTAAAAATGCTTTGGAGCCATCTACTAAAATTTTGGCAATGGTAAAAGCACAGTCCTATGGATCGGGTTTAGAAAAAATTGCAAAATATTTAGAACAACAAGGAATTGATTATTTAGGAGTGGCTTACGCAGATGAAGGCGTGGAATTGCGTAAGGCTGGTATACAACTTCCTATTTTGGTCATGAATGCTGAAGAAGAGAGTTTTGAGGATTGTATAGATTTCGAGTTGGAACCCGCTATTTATTCAACTTCAAAGCTTGATTTATTCATTAAAGAATTAATCCTTAAAGGAAAAACTGCATACCCTGTTCATTTAAAAATTGAAACGGGTATGAAGCGACTCGGTATTGAAAACAATGAACTTCCTCAAATCGTTGAAATGCTTCACGCTCAACCAGAAATTGTAGTAAAATCTATTTATTCACATTTAGCTGAGTCTGACAACCGCAGAGACAAACGATTCACCGAACATCAAGTTCAGCGTTTCAATGAAGCCTTTCACTACATAAAAAATCAACTGAATTATTCCTTTGATGCCCACATCCTGAATTCGGAAGGGATTGCGAATTATCCAGCTGCTCAAATGAGTATGGTACGTTTGGGAATCGGTATGTACGGCGTAAGTGGTCACCCGCAAATTAAACAAAAATTAAAACCAGTAATCGGCTGGTACAGTGTTATTTCTCAGATTAAAAAAGTCAAAAAAGGTGAAAGCGTTGGTTACAGCCGGTCATTCATTGCACCTTCAGACATGATGATTGCTATCGTACCAGTTGGTTACGCGGATGGGTATCGACGCAGTTTAAGCAATGGTAAAGGCAAGGTGTTCATTCAAGGCGTAGCATGCTCAATTCTTGGCAGGGTCTGCATGGACATGGTTTTAGTGGATCTTGGAAAACTTTCTATCAAAGAAGGAGCAAAGGTGGAAATCATTGGAGCGCAGCAATCACTTGAGGAATTAGCCACACAGATGGATACAATTCCTTACGAAGTAATGACGGGTATTTCAAAGCGGGTTCATCGCATTTACATCGAGGAATAATCAATTCCCGCCCATTCCAAACTTCAGCGATTTACCCGGAATTTTTATGGTTTCGTCTATTTTCACCTTCTTGGAAACAAACCAAATTCCACCCTTCACTTTGCCCATCAAATGAATTGAAACTGAATCCCGATTCATGTAACGAAAGGCGGTAAGCATGGCGCCATCCTCAAGTGCCGCTTTCATTTCAAAATGAAGGTTTTCTTCTTTCAAACGATGGAGCTTTATTTTGTTTTTCAAGTAAACCACTCCCATTTTTTGATCTTCAACATAAACATCAACATGAGAGGGTTTAACTTTTAGGGAAAATTTGTTCGGATTATACAGAATGGCATCCACCTCAAAACTCAATTCGCGGTTATCCATTTTGATAAACTTTACACCTTCTGATTTTCTGAATTCAGGGTTTTTAAATGACGCACAAGATGTTAGAACCAAAAAAAATACAAAACAAAAAGCAAGAATCCTATACATTCATTCTATTTTGAAAGTTCAGTAAAATTCTTGTAGAAATAAGGTATTGTTTCAATTCCACGGTAATAGTTAAACAAGCCAAAATGCTCGTTTGGTGAATGAATTGCATCGCTGTCCAATCCGAACCCCATTAAGATTGTTTTTAATCCAAGTACCTTTTCGAACATCGCAACAATTGGAATACTGCCACCACTTCTCACCGGAATTGCTTTCACTCCAAACGTTTTTTCATACGCCAACGAGGCAGCCTTATATCCGATTGAATCAATAGGTGTTACAGCCGCTTCTCCGCCATGATGAGGAGTCACTTTCACTTTCACACCCGATGGCCCGATGGATTCAAAATGTTTTTGAAAGAGTTCTGTAATTTCAACAGGATCTTGATCTGGCACCAAACGCATGGAAATTTTAGCATACGCTTTTGATGCAATGACTGTTTTTGCTCCTTCCCCAGTGTATCCACCCCAAATTCCATTGACGTCAAGCGTTGGACGAATAGAACCTCTTTCAGGTGTTGAATAACCATTCTCACCCATTACATCAGCAATATCTAAGGCCTTGCAATAGTTGGCATGAGAAAAGGGTGCTTTTGCCATTTCAGCGCGTTCCTCGTCCGACAATTCAACCACTTTATCATAAAAGCCAGGAATTGTAATATGGTTATTTTCATCATGCAATGAAGCAATCATTTTTGCTAAAATATTGATTGGATTCGCAACACAGCCGCCATACAAACCTGAATGCAAATCTCGATTAGGACCAGTTACTTCAACTTCCACATAACTCAATCCGCGCAGACCTGTAGTAATCGAAGGAACATCATTTGCCAACATACCAGTATCCGAAACCAAAATGATGTCAGCTTTCAATTTCTCAACATTTTCTTTGACAAAAATCCCAAGATTTTCACTACCAACTTCCTCTTCACCTTCAATCATAAACTTCACATTGCAAGGAAGCTCATTTGATTTAATCATTGCTTCAACGGCCTTTACATGCATAAACATCTGGCCCTTGTCATCACATGCTCCACGTGCAAAAATTGCACCTTCAGGATGAATCTCCGTTTTTTGTATAACAGGTTCAAAAGGTGGTGATGTCCATAAATCAATTGGATCAGCTGGCTGCACATCGTAATGACCATACACCAAAACAGTTGGCAAATTCGCATCCACCACTTTTTCTCCGTAAACGATTGGATAGCCTTTCGTTTCGCATACTTCTACCTGATCTATTCCAATCGAACGCAAGTGAGTAGCAACTAGTTCAGCTGTTGCATGAACATCTTTAGAAAAATGTGGATCCGCTGATACAGATGGTATTCGCAATAAATCCATTAATTCTTTTAAAAATCGTTCTTTATTTTCTTTGATAAAATTTTGTGATCCAGTCATTCTTTGAAAGATTGTTTTAAACGCATTCAAAATTGGTAATATTTCATTAAAAAAATAGGATAATGGCACTTTTTTATCGATTTTCGTGCAACCAATTTGATACCACGGTAGTCTTTCAAATATAGATATCTCAACGATGAAGATTTTTAAAACAGCAATTTTTACTCTGACATTTGCAATCCAAGCCGCTTTTGGTCAAATAGTTGTCAATAATGCTTTTACACCAACACAATTGGTAACGAATTACCTTGTGGGTAGCGGTGTGAGTGTTTCCAATGTTACTTTTACGGGAAACAATGGTCAAATTGCCTATTTTAATGGAAGCGGATCGAACATAGGATTACCTTTTGGCGTGGTGATGTCTTCTGGTTACGTAACAGATATTGTCCCACCAAATGAACCTAATACGGGCCAATTCAATGGTCCAGGGGATGCTGATCTATTGGCAACTGCCCAATCCGTTACTTCAAATCCTGCAGCGGGTTCGATAACTTCAACCAATGATGCAGCTGTATTAGAATTTGATTTTATCCCATCAGGAGACAGTGTCAACTTTAATTTTGTATTTGCTTCTGAAGAATACCTAACCTATGTCAACACCGTTTTTAATGACGCTTTTGGCTTCTATTTATCGGGGCCAAATCCTGCAGGTGGCTCATACAATGTGGAGAATCTTGCATTAGTTCCGGGGACAAGCGAACCGATAACAATCTCAACAATTCATCCAGGATTTAACTCAGAATATTATTTAGGAAATCCCGCTGGACATTCATTCAATGGATTTACCGTGCCGATTGCGATAAAATTCGCCGTTACATGCGGCCAGTCGTATCATTTCAAATTTGCTGTGGCTGATTGTGAAGACGATTACCTTGATACGGGTGTATTTTTAGAAGGAGGAAGTTTCTCATCCTCCGGTGTTGATATAGCCGTTGCAACCGTATCTGGAGACACTGCTATATACGAAGGTTGCTCAAGCGCCGATTTTATTTTTACACGCCCAAGCTGGCAAACAGATGCTATTTTAAATGTTGAATTTGATGTAGCTGGTAATGCAACAATGGGTACTGACTACAATACGATTACCAGTCCAGTTACTTTCCAGGTTGGACAAGACAGCGTCATTTTAACTATCAACCCTACAGACGATGGTATAAACGAAGGCCCGGAGCTAATAACGATTACCGCTTATGCTCTGAATGCATGCGGCGATACAGTTGTTTCTACGGGATCTGTTTGGATTCTGGACGAACCAATTTTAAGTATTCTTGAGCAAGATACCATTATTCAATGCAAAGATGATTCAGTGCTCGTTGCAGCAATTCCTTCAGGAGGAGTTGGTGCAATTACCCTAACTTGGAGTAATGGTGCAATTGGCAGTCCGGTATATGTTTCGGGAGATTTGTTTGGTTCAGTGGATTATTATGTCACGATGACTGACCAATGCAACAACACTTATACTGACACACTAACGGTACAAATTGCCCAGACTTTAAAAATTGACACCTTGTTGTCAGGACCATCAACTTGTGAACCAACAGGATATGTTTCAGCGCTAACAAGCGGAGCAACTGGTGTACCTTTGAACATGTGGACAGGGCCAGGGCCTAACAATCCTAATTTCATTGACGCTACCGTGTGGGAAAACCTATCATCAGGTTGGTATTATTTTACAATTCAAGATAACATTTGCATTGAAAACGACAGTGTATTTGTTGACATTCTTAACCCGCCAAATGCCCAGCTATCGGTTTCACCAGACAATGGTTGTGGGCCTCTTCAAGTAACAATGACGAATACAAGTGAAAATGCGGATAGTTATTTTTGGAATTTCGGGAACGGACAGACACTCAATACTAATTCAACTGATTCACAATCTCAAACCTACGAGACAAGTGTTACAGTTATGTTGGTTGCGAATCAAGGTACCCAATGCGCTGATACGACCTACGCATCAATATTTGTAGGCGATTGCGGTTGCACTGATCCAAACGCATTGAATTACAATCCATTGGCAACAATTGATAATGGAAGTTGTCAATACCCTCTACCGACTGTTGAAGCACCAAATGTTTTTTCACCGAATGGAGACAGTTCAAACGATCTATTTTTCTTAAATACCAAAAACGCAACCAGTATTGAATTGGTAATTCTGAACAGATGGGGAAATGTTGTATTTGAAGCAACAGGTTTGAATCCAGCTTGGAATGGCAAGACAGGAAATGGTGTTTTATGCGAAGAGGGAGTTTATTTCTATAAATACCTTGTTAAAGGATTCAATGACCAAGAACTAGAAGGTCATGGGTTTGTGCAGCTTTTCAGATAAAATAAGCTTAATAAAGGAAATTATTGTAAGGATACCTTATTTTGAAGATCCTGTGCACTTCATCATAAATGACTTGCTTTAGCTCATCAATGTTCTCCTTATCCTGAGCCGAAATAAAGACACATTTTGTGTTATTTAGTTTCGACATCCATGTTTTTTTGAGCTCCGTCACATCTACTCTTGCAGGATTTCCTTCGTCATCCAATGGCTGATAGGCATCGATTTTATTGAAAACTAGAATTACTGGTTTTTCTGTTTTTTCTAATTCCTGAAGCGTTTCATTCACTACTTCGTAATGATCTTCAAAGTTCGGATGTGAAATATCCAGCACGTGCACAAGTAAATCAGCTTCGCGTACCTCATCCAATGTAGACTTAAATGATTCCACGAGCTGGTGAGGCAATTTTCGAATGAAACCAACCGTATCCGTCAATAAAAATGGCAAGTTATCAATAACGACTTTTCGAACTGTCGTATCAAGTGTGGCAAACAATTTATTCTCTGCAAACACTTCTGATTTCGAAAGTAAATTCATCAAGGTCGATTTCCCGACATTGGTATAACCTACAAGAGAAACACGCACCAATTGACCACGATTTCCTCGCTGCACAGCCATTTGCTTGTCTATTTCCTTGAGTTTTTCTTTCATCAAGGCTATTCTGGTTTGTATAATCCTGCGATCCGTTTCAATCTGGGATTCTCCTGGTCCACGCAAACCAATTCCTCCTTTTTGTCGCTCAAGGTGCGTCCACATGCGCGTCAGTCGAGGAAGCATGTATTGTAATTGTGCCAATTCTACCTGCGTTTTAGCATGAGAGGTTCTTGCTCGACTCGCAAAAATATCTAGAATGAGGATATTTCTATCAAGGATTTTGCATTCCAATTCACGTTCAATATTTCTCAATTGCGAAGGCGACAACTCATCATCGAAAATAACCAATTCGACTTCGTGCTCCTTAATGTAGATTTTTATTTCCTCCAGCTTTCCAGTTCCAACAAAAGTTCTTGGATTGGGCATTGGTAATTTTTGAAGGAATTTGTGATGCGTGACAGCACCCGCTGTTTCGGCAAGAAACTCCAGCTCATCCAAGTACTCATTGGCTGTTTCTTCTCTGATCTCAGGAGTTATCACGCCGACTAGCACACAACTCTCCTCTACTGCATCAACCGTAACGTGACCTTGCATTTATTTTTTAAGTTTTTGAATGTGCTCTATTACCTTGCGCACGTTTTCTTCTGACCCCAATAATTCTTGCATTGGAGGCATTCCATTTTTACCTTTCATGATGATTGATCTCATGCCGGCTGCATCCAATTTTGAAACACTAAGATCTTTGGCTCCTGAAGCACCTAGTTTACCGTCTTCACCATGACACAAAGCACATTGCTGAAGATACAACTCTTTACCGCTGAATTCCTCCTCATTTTCAACCAATTCATTGTTTTCTTTCACCGAACCTTTCGATGAACAAGAAAACAAAACCAGAATACTACTAAAGAATAAAAGTTTATTAAAACCAACCATTACCAAAACGGAAGGGCCATGGAATAGCCGCAAGAATAACAATCAGTCCAATGGAATACCACAAAACAATCGTCTTGTTTCGTTTTGCAAGGTCCTCTGACTTTTCAGCTTTTTTACGACCAATTGTTAATATAACTGCAGCAATTAACATCATTAAAATGTGTTCCATTCCAAAAAATCTTGATGCGCTCGACTTCATCCATCCTTCATGGTAAAAAACCTTCTCAGTTGTAAATGAAAGTATCACACCGATCAATACTTGCAAATGCATCGAAACCATCGCAAACAAATTCAGTAATCGGTCTTTCTTGGAATATTCTGTTCTACCTTTTGCTGTTAAAGCATTAAAAATAGCTGCTACAATTAGAATTAAAACAATCCATCGTAAACCAGAGTGCGTATGTAAAATTGCTTGGTACATAATTTTCTTTTTTTACAAAAGTAAATAAAAGAAAGTGTTAATCTCGAAGGAGTAGGATTGCATTTTCTTTAAATTTACATCTTAAAAAAATTGAAGAAAGAATGATTCGATCATTTTCAACCTTACTTGCGCTGTTTATTGTGCAATTCTTGTTTGCACAAATTGAACCATCTAATGGCACAAAAGCATCCCAGCCTAAATATGTTGCTTTCACCAATGCGCAAATAATCATTTCACCTGACAAAACAGTTGAAGATGGAACGCTTCTAATTGAAGGAGATAAAATTCTCGAAGCCGGTAAAAATGTAAAGGTACCTTCAAATGCCATCGTTATTGATTGCGAGGGCATGACAATTCTACCCTCCTTTATAGAATTGAATTCAAGCATAGGTTTACCAAAAGCTGCAAATACATCTTCTTGGAATCCTCGACCACAAATTGAAAGTTCGAAAGAAGGAGCCTATTATTGGAATGAATCCATTCACCCTGAAACACAAGCTTCCTTACTATTCAAATCAGATGAAAAAGCAGCTGAAGAATTTCAAAAAATGGGGTTTGGAGCAACATTCACTCATTTCTCCGACGGTATTTCAAGAGGAACTGGAGCACTGGTTGCATTATCTGAAGGTACTGAAAATGAATTGATTTTAAAAGCGAATGCCGCTCAAGTTTATTCTTTTGAAAAAGGCGTTTCAAGGCAAACTTATCCATCTTCTCAAATGGGTTCGATTGCACTACTCCGTCAAGTTTTTTATGATTTAAATTGGTATACAAAATCACAGGATAAACAAAGTAATTTATCTCTTGATGCAATGAACACGGCAATGCAGATGCAATTACCATTTCTTTTTAAAACGAATGATAAATGGGAAATTCTGAGAGCCAATAAAATCGCTAAAGAGTTTGGATATCGATTTCATTATTTTGGTTCTGGCAATGAATACATGGCCTTGAAATCAATTAAAGCAACTGATGCAACAATTGTTGTTCCGATTAATTTTCCTGAAGCATACGATGTTAAAGACCCCTATATTTCCAGACAAATTCCATTAAGTGATTTAAAACATTGGGAATTAGCCCCTTCAAATCCATTCTTTCTAGCCTCTGAAAAAATTCCATTTTGTATCACCAGCGCAGGAAATAAAAGTGCGGAAGCTTTTTGGACCAATCTTCGAAAATCAATTCAACGCGGACTTTCGCCTGAAACAGCACTTAAAGCTTTAACAGTTGAACCTGCAACACTCATTGGTGTGCAAAATGAACTTGGAACACTTGAACCAGGTAAAAAAGCGAATTTCACAATCTATTCAGCAGATCCTTTTTTAAATGAAGCAAAGCTTTATGAATCTTGGAGTCTTGGAAAGTGCAAGAGATTTTCGGCTCCAAATAAGGAGGATATAGCAGGGAAATACAACCTTTTCCTAAATGAGAAAAAATATCCTTTAGAAATTACGCAGAATGGCGAAAAATATGCTGGAAAAGTCACAACCTTCAAGGATAAAAATAGTGAATCATCAACTGTTGTTAAAGATACCGTTTTTCAGAAAGCTACTGTATTTCTCAGCGGAAATGACTTGACATTACAATTCAATATTGATGATAATAACTGGAAAGGAAGTGTAAATCTGCACGCAAAAACGAATGCAAAACTAGGAATTCTAGAAGGTGATGGGCAATTACCTGATGGACAATGGATTCAGTGGTCAGCGATACGCAATCAGAAAGGTGAATTGAGCAAAGAAAGCGTTAAGAATCCTTCTGTCGATTCTGTTTACACACCAAAAATATGGTTTCCAAATATGGCTTATGGATTTGATAGCCTTCCTCAAAAATCAAGTGTTCTATATACGAATGCGACAGTTTGGACGAATGAAACACAAGGAATTCTATACAATGCAAATGTACTGGTTGAAAATGGAAAGATTTCCTATGTTGGTCCTGAAAAACCAAAACACGCTGAAAATGTAAAAATTATTGATGCAAAAGGCAAGCACTTGACAAGTGGCGTTATTGATGAACATTCACATATTGCAATTTCAAAAGGTGTAAACGAAGGTGGCCAATCAATTACAGCAGAAGTAAGTATTGGAGATGTTGTAAATCCAGATGACATAAACATTTACAGGCAGCTTTCTGGTGGAGTCACTGCCGCACAATTATTGCATGGATCTGCAAATCCAATTGGCGGGCAATCGGCGCTAATCAAGTTAAAATGGGGAACCAATCCTGACGAAATGCTCATTGATAATGCACCAAAATTTATCAAGTGTGCGTTGGGAGAAAATGTAAAACAAGCAAATTGGGGAGATTACAATACGGAGCGCTTTCCTCAAACACGCATGGGGGTTGAACAAGTATTTTACGACGGATTTTCAAGAGCAAAAGTTTATCAAAAAGATTGGGAAGACTATAAAAAAGGTGGGAAGCACCACAAATCGCCTCCAAGAAAAGACCTTGAATTAGAAATATTAGGTGAAATTTTACGATCTGAACGATTCATTACGTGTCATTCTTACGTGCAATCAGAAATCAATATGCTTATGCACGTTGCTGATTCCATGGGATTTAAAATCAATACATTTACACACATTCTAGAAGGATACAAAGTGGCAGATAAAATGTTGCAACATGGCGTAGGAGCCTCAACGTTTTCTGATTGGTGGGCTTACAAATTTGAAGTCAACGATGCTATACCTTACGGCGCTGCACTTATGACAAAAATGGGATTGGTTGTGGCGATTAATTCTGATGATGCCGAAATGGGAAGAAGATTGAATCAGGAAGCGGCCAAAGGGATTAAATACGGCGGCATGACAGAGGAGGAGGCATGGAAGATGGTGACGTTGAATCCTGCAAAACTTTTGCATTTAGACGAACGAATGGGTTCTGTGAAAGTTGGAAAGGATGCCGATTTAGTTCTTTGGTCAGACAACCCCCTCAGTATTCAAGCGAAGGTGGAGAAAACCATGATTGAAGGAGTGTTTTATTATGAAGCTTCAACAGAAAATCTGATGCGTGCCTCGAATCAAAAAGAAAAAGCACGAATAATTTCAAAAATGCTTGAATCCAATGAAAATGGTGATACATCGAAACCATTTCAAAAACAAAAATCACGACATTTCCATTGCAACACCATGGGTGAAGAAGGAAGTGAAGAAGAAAATATGCATTGATACCATGAAAAAAAGAATCCTTTTTACACTCCTCTTTCTTTGTGTTTTCCATTCAGTGAATGCGCAAACAAAGAGTATGATATTGCTCAATGGCTTTTTACATGTGGGCAATGAAAAGACAATTGAAAGTGCAGCTGTTGGGATACGCGACGGGAAAATTTCACTTGTTCGAAATGCGCTCGCTTACTCATTTAGTCGGGAAGATTGGGACACAATCATCGATCTGAAAGGACAACATATTTACCCAGGTTTTATAGCAGGGAATTCCACATTAGGATTGACCGAAATTGATGCGGTTCGGGCGACACGTGATTACTCAGAGGTAGGTGAATTTAATCCACACATTCGATCACAAATTGCGTACAATGTAGAATCTAAAGTGATTAGCACCGTCAGAACAAATGGCATCCTTTTGACGCAAGCCACTCCGCGTGGTGGACAAATATCAGGTACCTCATCGTTAATGTCAACAAGCGGATGGAACTGGGAGGATGCGACTATTTTAGCTGATGATGGGATCCATGTCAACTGGCCATCGAGCCTTGATGGTGGTGGTTGGTGGGCAGAGCCTTCTCCAAAAAAGAAAAATGAAGCCTACGAAAAGGAAAAACAGGCGTTGACTGACTTTTTTGAAATGTCGAAATCATATGTCGAAACAGAAAAAGACAAACGGACGGACCTTCGATTAAATGCAATGACTGAATGTTTTGTTGGTGAAAAACGCGTTTACTTTCATGCCGACGACATTCAGCAGTTGCTCGACATAATTGATTTTGCAGCAAAATTCGAATTAAAATATCCAGTCATCGTTGGAGGATATGATAGTCACTTAATTACGCGCAAGCTCAAGGATGCAAAAATACCTGTAATGCTAAACCGAGTGCATAGTCTTCCAGAAAATGAAACGGATGCGGTTGATCTTCCCTTCCGAATTCCGGCACTCCTTCAAGAGGGCGGTGTGAAATTTTGCATTCAAAATCATGGTGAAATGGAAGCGATGAATACACGAAACTTGCCTTTTCAAGCAGGTACTGCGCAAGCTTATGGTTTAACCGAAGAACAAGCTATTCGAAGTATTTCACTGAGCGCATGCGAAATAATGGGCATTGGCAAACAATATGGTAGTATCGAGGAAGGAAAGTCGGCGACATTGTTCATTTCCGAAGGAAATGCTTTGGATATGCGAAGCAATAAAATCACATTGGCCTTAATCAATGGCCAAGCAATCGATTTGACAAATTTTCAGGAAGAACTTTACAAGCGCTATTCGAGCAAGTATAAAAAATAAAAAAGGGGCCGAAGCCCCAGAAATTATTGAACAACAATTTTCCTCGACCAACTGGCGTATTTACTCTTTAAAAGCAGAAAATAACTTCCCGCTGGCAAATCTTGAATATCTAGATTCATTGTATTAATTCCGTTCCAACTCCAAGTTTTTACACTGCGTCCAGCTAAGTCATGAATGACCAAAACTTCAACTTTCATACTCGGATCAATTTTCACTTGAATGAAATCATCAGAAGGATTTGGCGCGATACTCCACACAACTGATTCAATGGCATTTAAACCTAATCCTACATTCAAAGGTGCTGATTGATAAACACACCCAAAAGTGTCTGCAATTTCTACAGAATAAGCTCCAGAGGCTAGAACAGTTATTGTGCTATCCACTGCTCCAGCAACAGGATTTCCATCTAACATCCATTGAATTGAGAAAGAAACAGGCACGTTGTCTACAATTAAATCACTATTTACATCAGATGATACAACTGGATTCACATTCGGACTGCAGTATACCGCTCTAAGGGTATCAGAAAAACTTACACAGCCATTTTGATTAATTGCGATAATGTAATAATCTCCTGAATTCGTCACTAAATAATCAACATTTGTCCCCGCAGTAATGGGGCTTCCATTAAAATACCACTGGTAACCATATCCAAGATCCTGTGTTGAAAGCGTGTGACTCAATGAATCGTAACTTATGACTGGATTTGGTGGGTAACCATAGACATGAACCGTATCTACGGATATAACCGTTGGTGTTGGATAAATAGTCTGATTTTCAACAGTATAATTGATTGTCGCACCAGATCCTGAATCACCTCCACTCACTGCGCATCCATTACACCCGCTCAACATGACGGTATGGTTTCCCATAAAATCATCTGCACCAAAAACGATGTCACTTGCGTCGGACTCAATCACTTGAATAACATATGTATTCGCTGGATTGAGTACAATGCTAGTTGTGAAACTCACAGGTGGATTTTGATCGGCTGTAATACTCGAATTAAAAATCGAATTACCGTTTTCAAGTATTTTAATGTATGTATCAGCTGTTTCAAAAGATGGAAAACCTTCGCCATAATTGGTCATCGAACTTACAGTAACGTTTGAAAGCGTATACACCTGAACAGTATCCAAGTTAGAATATGCCGCATAATGCACAGCATAATCTCCCGGAGTAGGATAAACTTGTGGGGCAGGATTTTCAAGTGTTGAAATGTTACCGTTGCCAAAATCCCATGAATAAGCCAATAATCCCGGGTTATTATTTGTGAAGTCTACCGTTATTGGTGAACATCCAGCAGCACCTGTCATGCTGAATCCGTCATTTGAAGTAGTTACATTACTAGGCAACACCTCCATATATATCTGAAACGTGAATGGATAACCTTGAACGACTGTTAAATCAGCAATTACAGTAACATAGATACTGTAACTTCCCGCGAGTAAAGGCGTGCCTGAAATGTTCACACAACCGTATTGACTCACTTGTGGGTTGTAATCACAATTACTTGTATTGTTATTACATTGCCAATTTAGGCCCACAGGCAAAGAAACTGCCAGAATATGGAAATTTGTAAAGTCATACCCCATTGTATCCAAGGGCATCACAAAAGTGACATCAGTAGTATATCCTTGTCCTACATAACCAGTTGGCAATGTGTCTGGGTAGAGCCCTACCTGTGTTTGTGAATAATCGATGGTGCATATTTGTCCAAACAGAGAATAGGCAGAAAGAACAAAAAGAAATGTTAGTGTTTTTCTCATGGTAATAGTTTAAGGTTTCTGAAAATTAAAAAATAAAATGAGAAATTTGATAAAAAAGTCTTTTCAAAGTTTCCTACATCACTATTGACTTTGTGTATTTTTCCTAATTTTGAAATGTTCAAACTAACAATTTTATAAACTCAATAAAGAAACATTATGGCATTTGAATTACCAGGCTTACCCTACGCATATACTGCACTTGAGCCACACATTGATGCACAAACAATGGAAATTCACCATTCAAAGCATCACCAAGCTTACACAACGAATCTTAATAACGCCATAGCTGGAACGGATTTAGAAAACAAATCAATAGAGGAAATTCTTAAAGCTTGTAAAGACAAACCTGCTGTAAGAAACAACGGAGGAGGTTTCTGGAATCACAATTTATTTTGGGAAGTTATGAGTCCAAATGGCGGCGGTCATCCATCAGGAGATTTAGGTGCGGCAATTGACGCTACATTTGGTTCTTTTGATGCCTTTAAAGAAGAATTTTCTAAAGCTGGAGCAACCCGCTTTGGTTCTGGATGGGCATGGTTGTGTGTTGAAAATGGAAAATTAGTTGTGTGTTCTACAGCTAACCAAGACAATCCACTAATGGGTGAAGGTTGCACCGGCACTCCAATACTTGCTCTTGATGTGTGGGAACATGCCTATTACTTGAAATATCAAAATCGCAGACCCGATTATATCAACGCATTTTTCAATGTCATTAATTGGGATGAAGTAGCAAAAAGATATGCTGCAGCTTTGTAAAAAGAAAAAGAATTGATCTTTGAAAGGTTACCGTTCGGTAGCCTTTTTTTTATTTATGCAAATGATGGTAAATTGATTGCTTCAACAGCTTTTATTTCTGGTGCAACCCTTTTAACTGCTTCTTCAAGTCCAGCTTTCAGTGTCATCATACTCATTGAACAGTCGCTGCAAGCGCCCATTAAGCGAACTTTGACAGTACCATCAATTATTTCCACTAATTCCATGTCTCCTCCATCTGCATTTAGAAATGGTCGCAACTGATCTATGGCACTGTTGACTTTTTCGATTAACTCTTTATTTTCCGTCATGGCTTATGAGTTTACTGCTGAGGTTTCCTTGAGGCTATTAAGATTTAAAACAAAAGTACGAACTAATTCTTCAAATGCTAAGGCAGTAGGACTATTTTCTTGGAACACAGCTGGTCTACCTGCATCACCTGCTTCTCTAACGCTTTGCACAAGTGGAATATGTCCAAGAAAAGGCACACCCATTCCTTCGGCCAAGTTTTTAGCACCATCTCTTCCGAAAATATAGTACTTGTTTTCAGGAAGTTCAGCAGGCGTAAACCAAGCCATATTTTCGACCAATCCAATCACTGGCACATTGATCGAATCCATTTTGAACATATTGACGCCTCGACGCGCATCGGCCAAAGCGACTTCTTGCGGTGTTGAAACGATTACAACTCCATCCAATGGTACTGTTTGAACCAACGATAGATGAATGTCACCTGTTCCAGGTGGAAGATCAATTAACAAGAAATCCATCTCGCCCCAATAAGCATCGGTAAACATTTGTGTCAATGCTTTTGCAGCCATAGGCCCTCTCCAAACAACAGCATTGTCTTGATCAGTAAAAAACCCGATTGAAAGCATTTTTATGCCGTAACTCAGAACAGGGTTGATCATTGGTTTTCCTTCCACATCAATCATTGTAGGTCGATCTTTCACCACATCAAACATAGTTGGCATGGATGGACCATAAATATCAGCATCCACAATACCTACACGGTAACCAGCTTTCGCTAGACCACCAGCTAAATTTGCTGTAACAGTAGATTTTCCCACTCCTCCTTTTCCGGATGCAATTGCAACGATGTGTTTTACCTCTGGAAGAATTGTTCTACGTGCCGCTCGTGATTCAGCTGGAATTCCTTTTACGGTGCAATCTATTTGCAATGAAGAACCAAAGCTCCTTTTTAAATTGAATTCAATTGCTTCTTGCATCCTTTTTCTAGCATGCATCGCAGGATTGGAAACGTTTACAATAAGCTTTACTTTATCACCTTCAAATTCTAGTGTTTCCACTAAATTCAATGATACAATGTCTTTTTTAAGATCCGGTTCGATAACAACCGAAAGTATTTGAAGAAGGTTTTCTCTATTCAATTCCATATGCTGCAAAATTAATGAAAAAGCAGCTGCAAGAAAAGGAGAAAATTGATCGAATTTTTATTGAATAGGTTTAAATGATCGAATTGATTTAGCCATTAATTCGATAATCATTTTTTCGTAACCTGCATCGCGACTTCTCAACTCATAGGTAATTCCATTTATTACCTTTTGAGCGTAGACATGGTATGATTTGTGCTTAACTCCAACTGTTGGCGATGCCTCTTTTGATCCACGCACAATCAGAATGCTTTCATAGACAATCAAGTCTTTCTCATCCACTAAATAGTTGATTTTGAAAACATCTTGTTCTTTCAGTTCTTTCTTTTTGTATTCAACTAAATCTGTGTAATCACCATAATCTTCTATGTGTAACTCAAAATTAGGTCCTACTAAAATATCCCAAATGAAATCGCCTTCATTGTGCAAAATTTCAGGTGTTGTAGAGGCGCCAATATTTGCCGTTTCATCAGGTAGCATAATCATAGCAGGAATGCCAGAACCTTTCAAACTCAACCCCTTGAATTCGTAATATTCTTCATCAGAAATTGGAACTTGAGTTGCAGCATTATCATTGCTAGAACATGAATTAAGGAATACAATAATCGTAAATGGCAATAGGACAAAGATGTTGCTTCGATTCTTATAAAATGGCTTCTTCATCAATGATAATTTCAACTGTTGACGCAAATATAAAAGATTTTGCACTTCAAGTAAAACAAAATGATACATACTTTGTTCTATCTAGATGACTTGCATAATTGTGACTGTTAATTAAACCTAACGGAACTCGACACTAAACAATGGCAGAATATAAAATCAAAGATTTAGAGGTGTTAACGGGCATAAAAGCTCACACCATTCGTATTTGGGAGAAAAGATACAATCTTATTTCTCCTGAACGCACCGACACACTCATTCGAACTTACACAGACGAAGATTTAACAAATCTATTAGGTGTAGCCTTGCTTAATAAAAATGGAATTAAAATTTCCAAAATTGCCGATATGGGCAAAGAGCAAATTTCAAAGAAGGTTTGGGATCTTAAGTTTAGTAAAACAGAAAATAGCAGTCAAGAAAAACTCATTCTTGCATTAATTGAACTTGACGAAGAACTTTTCAGAAATACACTTCACAATCTAATTGAGAGTGTAGGACTTGAGGAAACTTTCTCTTCGCATTTAATTCCTTTTTTAGATCGTATTGGAATTATGTGGATTGTTGGAACTATTCACACCGCTCAAGAGCATTTTATTTCCAACCTCATTCGACAAAAAGTGATTGCTGAAATTGATAAGTTGAAGGTCCCAAGTAAAGATACTCAACCAGTGATGCTTTATCTTCCAGAACATGAATGGCATGAAATAAGTTTGCTTTATTATCAATTTATGTTGAGGAGCAATGGAGTCAACACCGTTTATCTGGGACAAAGCTTGCCTTATGATTCATTGCTTTTAACTATTCAAAAATTAAAGCCTCGTGCGCTGGTGACCTCTTGGCTCACAGCAGTTGATGAAAAATATATGATGAATTATTTCAAACAGTTATCCAATGATACCACCGGCATTGAAATTTATGCAGGAGGGTACCAGGTTAATAAATGTTTTGATTTAATTTCTGATTGGGCTAGAGAAATAAAGGAAGCAAAAAACCTTACTGAAATGGTTGAGTCAATCAAGTAAGCATAACACCTTTCAATCCCAATTGTGGAATGAGTTTCATTTTTGTTGATGAAACTGTTTCTGGGAGAAAGACATATTTTTTATCATACATTACGTCTTCAACCCAAAAGCTGATCCAGTATTCATTGGCAAGTCCAAATACCTCCTCCATTATAGGCTCTATTTTAGCCACCTCACCAGGTAAAAGCACTTCGAGACAATGTCTTAATGTAGAAGTTCTCACCCTTTCACCCGTGTTGACATTTTCGCCATATCCTGTGCTGGTAACAATAATGCCTTCCATGATATCTTGACGCATATTTAAAAGATATACGTTATAGATCTTTTCATTTTCAACTGTTTCCTCTACAACAGCAAAACCAACATTTTCAACTGTTGGCCCAAGCAACCCTTCTTTCATGTGAAATTTATTTACCTGAAGCTATTTCTCGACCTATCCGAACATATTCAAAAAAATCGGTTGGATGCCCAACCTTAACCTGATTTTCCTTGACATACTTTTCGTCTTTTCTCCTTGCTTCCGGGATCACAAAATTATCTTTTCGTTGCATACCAAGTCTCACTATAACAATATTTTCTTTTGGTAGCGAAATAATATACTGGCCCTTAATTCCTCTGCAATAGGTAATCATTTCGTTTTTATCCGGATATGTCCAGACGTGTAAACCATATCTAAAATTGGGCACACCTTCCTCCGTGCTGAGTTGAGTAGGAACCGACATTTCGGTCATGTACCATTCCGGAATTATTTGTTTTCCATTCCACCGTCCTTTTTGATGAATTAGCAATCCAATTCTTGCAAAATCAAGTGCAGTTGCGTAAAGGCAGCAAAATGATTTTTCATCTCCTTTCTCGGTATCCATGCTCCAATAAGCGTCATGTCCAGTTCCAATTACTTTCCAGATTTTCTCCTGTGTATATTCTGAAACTGATTTACCTGTCGCTTTCTCAACTATATAGCCCAAAAGTTGTGAATTTCCACTTTGATAATTGAATTTTTTACCAGGTGGTTCAATTGCATTTTGATTTGTCACAAGATCCCTTAAATTCCAACCATAATATGATTCAGCATTCTCAGACAACGGATTGGATGCACTTTCTTCCCAATCAAGTCCTGAAGACATCATAAGTAAATGACGAATCGTTATTTTCTCTTTTCCTCCCGATTTAAACGCTGGAATATAATTACAAACTGGTTCTTCCAAACTTTTAATTTTCCCTTCTTCTACTGCAATCCCAATGAGCAATGCGACAACAGTTTTAGCGGCAGAAAATGAATTCGAAACAGTTTCTTTCGTGTGATCTCCGTAATACGATTCGTACAAAACAGTATCTCCTCGCAAGACAAGAAAAGCTTTCGTTTCTAACTCCTTCATCAATTGATTATCATTTGTTGAAAGCTCGTAAAGATTATATTTTGAAGACTTAACTAAATCAGATTTTTTGCTCGCTTTTGAGATAGTTGTTTTAGGAAAAATATCCAAATCATAAATACCAGGACCTGTTTTACCAGCTAGATACGTATGCTGCACACCGTTGTAAATGTATAATTTTCCCGACAGTAAGATCAATAGATTAACAATGATCAACAACGCCAAAATCGTCCAAAGAAAAAATTTCAGTGACTTAATGACAATTTTGAAAAGCCTTTTCATTTTACGAACTATATGTGAAGCTGAATTGCTCGGCGAATTTTTGTTTTAAAACTACTATCACCTTTTCCATTGAAATCGGAATTCCCAGCTCCTGTTTCATGGAAGTTACTGCTTTATCATCAATTCCGCAAGGAATGATATGGGAAAAATAGTTTAAATCTGTATTAATGTTAAATCCAATACCATGCATCGTAACCCATCTTGAACTTTTTACGCCCATTGCGCATATCTTTCTGGCACGTGTCGTATCTCCTTCAATCCAAACACCAGTTAATCCTTCAACGCGACCACTTGCTATTCCAAATTCTCTCAAGGTGCTAATAACTGCCTCCTCAAGAAAACGCATGTACTTATGTATGTCGGTAAAGAAATAGTCAAGATCTAAAATCGGATAAACGACTAATTGACCCGGGCCATGATAGGTTATATCGCCACCTCTGTTGATTTTGTAATAAACAGCTTCTTTTTCAGAAAGTTGTTCAGCACTAAGCAAAAGGTTCTCTTCTGAACCACTTTTACCTAAGGTATATACATGTGGATGCTCACAGAAAATAATGTAATTTGAAGTCTGAATGGAAGGATCCCCATTTCGAATATCGATCTTTTGTTGAACTGTTTTTTGAAAAAGTTTTTCCTGCAGATCCCACGCCTCCTTGTAATCAATGAGTCCTAAGTCTATGCATTCAACTTCTGGCATCGTTAATTGAATTTAGCCAAAGAATCTTTCAAATAATCGATCACTTTGATATCCATAATGTCTACCTTGTTCAATTCACACAGGAAGAAAGAAGCCCAATCAACGATATGGATTAGATAGATTGATCGTTCGATTTGGGATTTTCCAATTGCTTGAAGCTCCGTCACATGTTTCGTCTTTCCTGAAATAATTTCTTTGGAAATATCATAACGTTTTCTGTTGCGTGGCGAAATATCTTCCGTATTAAAAAATACTACAGCAAAACGGTCATCTCCTCCACCCCATCCAACAAGCTCATTGTGATTCATTTCTGGGATAATGTGGTGCCAACAGAGAAATTTTGAATTTTCATTGAATTGCTGTCTCGCACGAATAACAACCCCTTCATATTCAGGTGTCGCATAAAACACACCGACTGTACCGTACAAGAAAGATGCTAATTCTTCTCCTCTTTGCATAATTGCATTTTTGTCTTCTTCGATCAACCTCGCTGAAGCAATCAATTCATCCATTCTTGCAGCAGGAATCATTCCATACTGAATGAAAATATTTAGCAATTGAACGATTGAATAGGCCATTGCCGCTCGTGGAGGAAATCCACCAGGTACCACAACAACATCAAATCCATTGCTCAAACAAAACGAATGCAACTCGCCTCCAGAACAAATTCCTGTTATGTATGCTCCTTTTGCATGACCTGCTTTCAAAGCAATCAATGTTTCCTCTGTATTCCCAGAATAAGATGAAGCAATGATCAGTGTATGGGCATCTACAAAATGTGGCAATTCATATTCCTGAACCAACGTTACTGGAACTTTAATATCACCTTGAATCCATAAAGAAACCAACTTCCCCCCAATGCCTGAACCGCCCATTCCGCAAATTACGACATTGCGTATTTCTCGATCGGGCTGTTTGTATTTCATAGATTTAGAAATTTCCACTCCCTCGTCAATATGTTGAGCGAAATCGTTTATCAAGGTTTTCATGTCAGCCATAACAGTTTCTGTATTTATGTAAATTAAGTCCTAAAATGATTAATCGAAAAATCGCTTAAAATGTTTCAAAAAAAGTATTTCTTTTCATCACATCCACAATGAAGTTTTAAATTTGGTAAAAAAAATTCATGAAGGCAAGAAAAGCATCGGAAACACTCTCAATTACAACCAAGGTAGTGCTCCCAAATGACACTAACACATTAGGGAATTTATTCGGAGGGGAATTGCTTGCCTGGATGGATTTAATCGCAAGTGTCTCGGCACATAGGCATTGTAAGAGAGTTGTTGTCACGGCGTCTGTCAACAATGTATCCTTTCAAAAACCAATTGCTCACAGTTCAATTGTCACACTAGAAGCAAAAGTTTCACGGGCTTTTTCATCATCAATGGAAGTTTTTGTGGATGTGTATGTTGAGGACCAAGTCACTGGCGTCAGAGAAAAATGCAATGAAGCCATCTATACTTTTGTTGCTGTAGATCAAAATGGTGGACCAATACAAGTACCCGAACTTGTTCCGGAAACTGAAGAAGAAATGGAACGATATGACGGGGCCTTGAGAAGAAAACAATTAAGCCTCATTCTAGCGGGAAAAATGAAACCAAGCGAAGCGACAGAACTGCGCAAATTATTCATGGGCGAATAAGCCCACCTTTTTTACAGCATCCTCAGCAATTGCAGTAGAATTCTGCAAATTCATGCAATTAAAGTGCCCTTTAGGGCATTCTCGAAAACCTATTTTTGAGCAAGGTCGACAGGATAAATTTTCAACTTGATGGATAGAGAATTTCTCTTTTTGCTGCGGGAAATAAGGATACATTCCCAATGATGGAACGGTATTCCCCCAAACACTCACTGTTGGCACATTGTAGCAACTTGCTATGTGCATCAATCCGGTGTCATTTGTTACAAGCGCCGCACTTTGTCGCACTATACTTGCCGAAGAAAGAAGGTTAAATTGTCCACAGGCAGATTTCAGTTGTTTATTTGGAAATGTATCCAACAACTCCTGTGCAAGCGGCATGTCAGTTGGTCCTCCGACTAACAATACGGGGAAATCGAGCTTTTCAATGATCTCTTTCAACTTACTAAATGGCAATCTTTTCGTAGCAAATTGAGCTCCAATTGCAATTGCAATAAAACCTTTAGGATGCATACCGAAATGTTCAGTGGTATTGACTTCACAATCTGTTGGAATAATCATTTCACAGGGCAATTGATCATTTTCAACACCTAAAAATTCCACAGCTTTAAAGTAACGTTCCACCACATGCAAATTGGGCATCAATTTCAATTTAAATCGAACTAGCAGCCATTTGCGGATATTAAGTTTTGGAAAAGGTGATCTTTTCACACCTAGTTTTCGAGCAAGAATCAGTGAACGTAGATTGTTGTGTAAATCAATAATGTGATCATAACCCTCTAAACGCAATTCATTTGTAACTTCTTGGATGGATTTTTTAATCGTAAAAATCTTATCCAAATGTTCGTTGGTTTTAAGCAGATCAATAAACGCTTCTTTTGTGAGGTAGTGTATTTCGCACTGAGGAATTTGCATTTTTAAGGCACGAATGACAGGAGTAGTTAGGACGATATCCCCAATTGAGCTAAATCTTACAACAAGAACCTTCACTCCGTTTTTTTATTCGTAAAGTTCGTTTTCCATACCTCTATGTATTCATTTGCATTTCGAGGATTTAATTTGCGCAAAAGCACATCTGCGTTACTTGGCTCACTCTTAAATGCAAGTTGAAGATGAGGATAAATTGTGCGGTACGCTTTGATTCTCTTGTTTAAATCCTTCTCATCAAAAAAGAAAATATAGTCAAAATCTAGTTCAGGATTCACACGAAGATCTTGCTTATTATCAGTTCGTTCAACAAATGTGGCGTGCCAACTTTTGGCATAAAATTTTGGCATCATTGACACGCGGTTGGCAGCAGAACCCTCAAGTAAGATTCTACCTTCCTTCTTGCTTTTATCATGCAAATAGTACATTGCCTCCACACGTGATTTTTTCGAATACATTGTCGATGCAAAAAACAAAAAAGGAATATTTAACATCCAGAAAGCAACCATGGATATCCGCCATAATCGCTGTTTACGGATAGACTCTTTTGCCAAATCATAACCCATGACACCAAGTACCAAAAACAAAGGTAGAACGGACAAAATAAATCGTTCTTGTCTATTTGGGTAGAATGTATGGAACAGAATAAAAGCAAACGTTGGGACGAACAACACAAGATATTTCTTAGCAGAACGGAAAAATCCGTAGCCCATTAAAAATCCGAGAGGAACGAAAAAACAACCCATTAAAACAATGAGGTACATGAAATAATTCTGATTCGGAAGATAGGTCGTTCCTTCCTTCAAGTTGTATGTTACATAACCCATTAATTCTGCAAAAGGATAACCCCATATGAAATAATCTACAAGTCCCTGAGTGATTGAAAAAACGATGGCGTTACCAAGACTAAAAGCTAAAAACAACTTCCATTTTCTTTGAAAAAGCAATAGTCCTCCAAGCGCTATTGAAAATACTCCTATCTGGTAACGAAAAGACACGGATAGACCGATGACCAATCCTGCTATAAAAAAGTTGCGCCACGATTCATGCTTCACTATGAGCCAGCAACCATAAACCAAAAGAGGTGCCGCTGCAACTTCTACGAGATTTCGAACAGAAACAAAAGGCATAATCCACAACAAAGCAAGAAGCCAACCAACGCGGATCGCCGATTTATTGTCGGCTAGCTTTTCCGCAATCTTCATCCCAAAATAAACCACCAACATGGAAGCTAAAGCGTGTAAAAAGCGATTGAAAAACATGAGCACTTTTGGATCTGAAAATCCGATCAACTTCATGAAATAGAAATAGAAGAAATTGAGTCCTACATAGGTAAAGCTATGACCCTCAGGATGGCCGGCATTGGTCTCTGTCCAGGGCAACCAATGGTTGTAATCATAGCCATCCACCCAAGAAGACGATGCTTCAACAATTAAAAAGTGATCATCGTGCATACCATAACCTTGCGAAAAAACAACAGCTATCAACCGTACGATTAATGCGGCAAATAAAATCGTCTTCCAAGATTGGAATAATGACGGGTTAAAATACTTAGAACTTTGTATATTCATTGTATATCAAAGACATGTATGCATGACAGCGTTTTCGTTCTTTTTTAAGTTGCGTTGCATCAAAGGTATTGTCTGGAAAAGAATTAGCATCCATATTGAACGAAAAATTTCCTTTTGGAGAAATCCAACCAAACCCTCTGTTTATTGTATGCAAAGCAAATTGCGGCGAATTCGGGTTTAAAAGATCTTTTGACCAATGGTATTTTTCATAATCTCCACCCAATTGGTAGAGCAAGGTCCGAACGATATCCGCCTGTGAGCCCAAATGATCTATTTTCTTTCCGCGGTATTGCGCTTTCAAAGGTTCACCAAATATGAGTAAAGGAACATGAAAATAACCAGTCAAATTAGGATCTTGCAACTTTGCAGATGCATGACCATGATCAGCAACAATAACAAAAATGGTGTTTTTGTACCATTTTTCCTTTTTACTTTTCTTTAAAAAATCAAACAGACATTTATCGGCATAGAACAAAGAACTCATAAATTCTGGTTCAGCGCCTTGCCATTTTTTCGTTTGTCTATCTGGGTAATCATAGGGGGAATGTGTACTTCCTGTAAAAGCTCCGTATAAAAATGGACCTTTGATTTTTCTAATCTTTTTCAAGAGAAGTTCATATAGATCCTCATCATAATAATTTAATTTGCCACGCTGCAGACCTGCCGGAAAGTCATTTTCATCTTCAACGACATCAAAACCATGATCAACAAAATAACCACCAATGTTTCCATATTTTAAATCACCGCTGAACAAATAGTGTGAACTATAATTCCATTGTTTCAGACTTTGATTGAATGAAGGTAACTTACGATGCTTATCCGGCTGCATGCTGATGGATATTTCTGGCAATGCTGGATACCCGCTAAAAATGCTGGAATTGCCAATTTCCGATGTGCCTCCTGTTGAATAAAGCTGGGTAAAAAGCAAGCCCTCTTTGGTGAGTGCATCAAAATGAGGGGTAGCTCCCGGCTCACCAGTGATTGATGAAATAGCATTCGCCGTCCAACTTTCCATAATTAGAAAGACAAAGTTGGGCCTTTGCTCACTGAAAATATAGTTTGAATGTTTTTTTTCGTACTGATAAAAATCATCTAATGCTATTTTAGCGTCTTTTTCATCCACCCTTGGAAATTGACCGCCTAACTCACTCTTGTTATATAGCATTAAGCTTTTCGCAAAGAAATAAGTAGAATTGACAGCTAAATCATTCGCCACATAATTCTTACTGTAATACGCTGCGTCAATGTTAATGGGAATTGGTTGAACCCCACCACGCCCTAGAAGTAGAAATGTAAAACCAAAAACAGCAAAAGTTGAGAATGACATAGCCCCCCTTAAATACCACTTTTCAATGCCTACTTCTTTCTTATTGACAAACAACTTTCTCATTAATAAAAAAGCGGCCCCTAATTCTAGAATTGAATAGATGAAAAACCAAATAGTCATGCTGTAATCTGCGGTTCGAACCACCTCATCTGGATGCATCAAATGGGTGAAAACTCGTGTTGTAAGTTTATGATTCCATTCAGGGTATGCATTGATTTCTCCTGCATTGATAAATACAACCATTATTACTTCCAGGAACAAAACTATCTTGAATATCTTCCATGAAATGTTAGAAGAACTCAAAAGATGAATTGCCAGAAAAAACAAGGGAATGATACTCAACAATGCTGCGGTTGCAAGATCTAGTCTAAAAGAATAGATGAATGCCATGCACCATTCACTGAAAGAAATTGTGCTAAATTTCCCCCAATTGTGTAGAGAAAAAAAGCACCTGCCAATATGAAAAATAGCCAACCAGAATAGAAGCAGCTTGCCTACTTGAAAAACAACCGAACGAATGCGATTCATTGGGGCAAAGATACATGCTTCCATTAATATATTCTTAACTTTGAGATTACATAGCTTTAAACTGTCAGTAGTATTTTCCTTCATTAACAACTTTAAATCACCCGCTTGAAAAATATTGCAATCATAGGAGGTGGATTTAGCGGCACAATGACTGCTGTTCAACTCATAAAAAAAGCTTCATCAAAATTATCTATTTGTATCATTGAACCTGCTGAACAATTGTTTAAGGGAGCTGCTTACAATTCTTATTCAGAGAAACACTTATTAAATGTAACGGCTGCCAAAATGAGCGGATTTACCGATCAACCAGAGCATTTCTTAAATTGGGTAATGATGCAAGATTCGTTTAAATTCAAAAATAGAGAGCTAATATCCAACTCCTTTCTTTCGAGAAATACCTATGGCAACTATTTAATTTCAATCTGGGAAGAGTCACTTCAACTTGCTGCCAAAAAAGGAATTGATATTGTTTGGTTCAAAAACCGAGTTACGCAACTCAAGTATTCATCCACAACCATAAAAATTCAATTGGATAATAGCACGAATGTTGAATGCGAAAAATGCGTTTTAGCGACAGGCAACCTACTCCCAAGAAATCCATTCGTTCTGGATTCAAGTGTTTTACAAAACAAAAATTATTTTCAGAATCCCTGGCAATTAACCGCAGTCATCAATAAACCTAAAAACTTACCCGTTTTAATTGTAGGAAACGGTTTAACAATGGTCGATACCGTAATTGGATTGAAGGAACATGGTTTCAAAGGCAAAATCTACGCAGTTTCCCCTAATGGTTTTAACATTCTACCTCATCGTCACAATGGGATACAATATAAAGGTTTAGATGATGAATTAACAGATGATCTTTCTTTAAATGAAATAGTAACAATCATAAACCGTCATGTCAAGTCCGTGCGCGAGTTTGGTATTTCTGCAGAACCAATTGTAGATGCATTGCGCCCAAGAGTGCAAAAGATCTGGAAAAAGATGAGCACACATGAAAAACAATTGTTCATGTCGCGTTTGAGGCATCTATGGGGTGTCGCTAGGCATAGAATTCCGCTTCATATTCATGATAAGATTCAAAACATGCGAATAGAGGGGACACTACTTGTGAAATCAGGTAAAATTCTCGACATAAAGGAAAATGCAGGTGTTTTTAGAGTAAGTTACTGGGGCAAGAAAACGAATCAAAAAATAGAGCTTGACGTGTCAAGCATTATAAATTGTACGGGACCTGAAACTGATTTAGGTAGAGTGCCCGAACATTTTTTAAATGCCTGTTTAAATGACGGAATCATTTCTCAAGACTCCTTGAAACTTGGAATTGCAGCTGAAACAACCTCATTTAAAGTGAAGGATGGTGATGGAAATTTAAAACACAACCTTTTTACACTTGGCTCCAACTTAAAAGGAGAATTGTGGGAGAGCACTGCGGTAAATGAACTTCGGCAACAAGCTGAAAAATTAGCTGAACAGCTACTCTTAGAATCCCAGTAGACTATTTTTCTTCCAGTAATAAGGCAATATCCTCTATTAAATGATCAACTTCCTTTGGTGAAGTACCATCATAGTAGCCGCGAATTCTGCGGAATTTATCGACTAGTACAAAATTATTCGTGTGAATAAAATCACTTCCAACATCTCCTTGATTGAGCGCCTCAGCAGGCTTAAGAACAAAGAATGATTTTCGTGCCAACGCATAAAGATCTTCTTTTTTACCCGTCAAGAAATGCCAACTATTATCCGATGCGTCATGTGAATCAGCATACTTCTTTAATTGCTCAGGCGTGTCATTTGCAGGGTCTACAGTAAAACTTAAAATACTAAATCTTCTATCCTTTTGAAATGCTTTGTGCACGCGTTTCATTTGAACATTCATCTTCGGACAAATCGTTCCACACGAAGTAAAAAAATACTCAGCAACAACCACTTTACCATTGATGGATTTATCAGTAAAACGTTTATTGTTCTGATCTAAAAAAGAAAATGCCCCTACTTTGTGACCATAACCGATTCGCAATAATTCTGGATCAACCATTTCTTCATTCACATCAATTGGATTTATGACGGGCAATGATTTAACTTCTTCTGGCTGATTAAAAAAATATATAAGAAAGATGCATGCAAACGAAAACCCCACCAAGAAAACTATTCGTTTCATTTTGTTAATTATTTAGTTGCATCGATTATTTGACCAATGTAATTCAGTAATTTTTCTTTACCAAATGCAGAATCACTGGAAGTAGTAAAGACTGGAGGCATTGCTTCCCAGTATTTCATCATTTCCTTCTTGTACTTTGTCAAGTTTTTCTGCAAAGCTGAGGATGATAGTTTGTCAATTTTTGTAAATACCATCGAAAAAGGAAGTGATTTTTCCCCACACCAATTCATAAACTCCAAATCGATTTTTTGTGGCTCCAATCGCGAATCCAATAAGACAAAAATATTGAGCAATTGTTCTCTTTTTGTAAGGTACTCTGCTATAAACTTTTCCCATTTTTCTCTTTGGACTTTAGACGCTTTCGCATATCCATAACCTGGTAAATCTACTAGAAACCAATCATCATTAATGATAAAGTGGTTTATTAATTGTGTTTTTCCAGGTCTACCTGAAGTTTTTGCAAGACTTTTATTGCCTGTCAACATGTTGATCAATGATGACTTGCCTACATTCGATCGACCAATAAATGCAAATTCCGCACGCTTATCGTCTGGACAAAGTTTATGGTCTGTGTTTGAGACAACGAATTCTGCTTTCTTGATCTTCATTCTTTTTTCTTCAAAAGTAGGTAGAACCTTTCAATCTTATTGCATCATATACTATTTTGAAAAAGCGGAAATGATTTAAAAAAATCAATATTGGCTTTATTAACATTTATTTAGTGGGAGGTTTTGATTGAAATAATCTATTTTTGATAAATCATTTAAAACTATGATTGTGAAAAATCTTGTTTGTTTTATTTTAATTGTTGGTTTGGCGTCTTGTTCGAATGAACCTAATGTTGTTCATTTGAGAACTGTTAAAGGTAAAAAAGAGTTAGCTCCTAAAGTAGATGCCAATGCACTTTTTACTGTCAACGTTGAGGGCATGTCATGTGAGATGGGCTGCGGAGGAAGCATCCGCAAGGAATTAAAAGCTACTGGTGCAGTTGATCGAGTTGAATTTGATTTTGTGGAAGGGAGAAAAGTTCAAACTGCTAAAATTTCATTTGACGATAAAAAAATCACTGATACGAAAATGCTTTCTATTCTTTCTATGATGAATGAAAAGCAATTCAAAGTTCAAAAAGTATCCATAGAAAAATTAGAGGAATCAAGCGAAGCGTCAATTGAAGCTCCGAAGGAAGATTCTGAAAAGACTGTTGAAATTTCTGAGTCGGCACCTACCTTTACCTTACCGAATCTTTTTGATGTTTTAAAATACGTTATTCAGTAATTACCCCTTTGTATTTTTTAACTATTTAAAAAACAAATGGTTAAAATTAAAATCCCTTTACAATCAAATAAATCCAATGTGATTTCTACGAACACCTTGCTGTAGAATTACGTACTTCCAAATTAGTAGTTAGGTTGATTTTGCATTTGAATAGATGAAAAAATTCAATGCATGGAGTTGTCATGATGTTACTTTGTCTCATGAAATCAATGAAACAAAAAAACAATCTAAAAATAAATGTCATGAAAACAAAAAACATCTTCCTTTCGCTTGCAGCAACTGCAACTTTTACAGCAGGTCTATTTGCCCAAACTATCAACCTAGATATTCAAACTACAAATCCAAAATGCTTTGGTGACAACAATGGATCTGCATTAGTTACTCCATCAGGCGGAGTTGAACCTTATTCATATTATTGGTCAACAGGAGAATCAACGTCCACATTGAGCAACGTACCAGCTGGAGACTATAATTTGGTGGTTGTTGATGCTGCGATGAATTCCATTTCTACAACAATTAATTTAACTGAACCTGAGGCCGTGGTTATTTCAGGTGTAACTACAAAAGCAAGTGCTATTGGCCGTCAAGATGGTGCTATTGATGTCACAGTTAGCGGTTTAACCCCGTTGTATAATGTAAACTGGACTTCTCAGAATGGAACAGGCTTGAAAATTCATGAAATAGATCAAGTTTACCTAGGTGCCGGTGTTTATACCATAACAATTGAAACTCAACCAGGCTGCAGTTCTTCCAAAACATTTGTTGTAAGACAAAATCTACCTATCAACATTCATTCTTTCAACTTAAATGGATTAATCAGCAATGGATCTGTTGGTGGCCACATGCCTTTGGTATACCCGAACCCATCAAATGGACCGATAAACTTTAGAAATACAGGGAATGCAAGTAATGTGGAAATCTACAATGAATTCGGAAATCTAATTCAAACTCTTGATGGCACCAGCGCTAATTTAGAAATCGGAAATTATAGAGCGGTTATCAGAAACAGCGATGGTACAGTCCAAACCGAAGCCATAGTTATCAGATAAGGAAATAAGCAATAGACAAGGGATCCAAAAAAGGTCCCTTTTTTTACCTCTCGGGTATACATAAATCTACTGAAGTACTATCGTAGAATTACGTAGATTGATCTATGCGTTTCGTATTAAATTTTTTACACAAGTATAAAACAGCATAAGCAATCACTCAAAACTTCACTCTCTTTGTTCCAACTATTAAAAAAAGTTTGAAACCAACTCTAAAACAGACTATGAAAACAAAAAACATTTTATTAACCATCATCGCTTCAATTGCATTTTCTAGTGGATTATTTGCGCAGCATCAAACTGATATGGCCAATACGAGCGTGGAAAATGCATTCACACAATCAACACCCAAAGTGCACCTTCAAATGGTTTCCTTTGTCAACCAACTAAATGGATCAGTGACTTTCGCAAATATAGAAGGAAGCGGACCAATTCGAATTTACAACCAATCAGGGACACTAACAGAAACAATAGGTAGTAATTATCCTGCGACCACTTTAAAATCTGGACTCTATACCGCAGTTGTTAAACAAGCAAACGGTGAAATTCAAATGGAGCGAATTATTGTACGTTAAGAAATTGTTGTTTCTAAAACCTAGTTATCCCAAACGAATCAGAAACAATCTTCAAAAAAGGGAGTCAAATTCCCTTTTTTATTGTCAACTCCGAAATAATATTAATTCTGGTTGTAACTTTATCGCATGAAGCTCCACTTTCGTGAAATGGGTGAAGGCAAACCAATGATCATTTTACATGGTCTTTTTGGTTTTTCAGACAATTGGCAAACCCACGCCAAAAAATTTGCTGATTATTTCAGAGTTATTCTTGTTGATCTCCGAAATCATGGCCATTCAGATTGGAATGATGCATTCTCTTACGAACTCATGGCCAAAGATTTGCATGAACTGATTACCGATCTTGGATTGGATGACATCTATCTTTTAGGTCATTCGATGGGCGGCAAAGTTGCGATGCTTTACGCTCAATTACACCCTGAAAAACTTCACAAACTTATTGTTGTCGACATTGGCAACAAGCAATATCCAATGCATCATCAACACATCTTGGCAGGAATGCATGCTATTGATCTTGAAAAGATAAAAGTCAGAAGTGAAGCAGAAGACATTCTTAAACTTCACATTGATTCTGATGGGGTTCGACAATTTCTTTTGAAAAACCTCTATTGGAAAGAAAAGGGACAATTGGCTTGGCGGATGAACCTTGAAGTGTTGGAAAGGGAGATGGCTAATATTCTTGCTGCACTTCCAGAAATAGAAGTTATGGTTCCAACACTCTTTATACGTGGAGAATTATCGAATTATATCCTCGATGAAGACATACCAAACCTTGAAGATCTTTTCCCAGATTCAGATTTAATAACCATCAGGAATGCAGGTCATTGGGTACATGCAGAAGCACCTGAAGAATTTGTAGAAAAAGTCCTTGGATTTTGTTTGAGATAAAAAAAGCAGCACCATATAGCGCTGCTTTCAACATTAGTATAAATCGATTTTAAGAATTCAACGCTTCAGCTCCACCAACGATCTCAAGAATTTCGTTCGTAATAGCCGCCTGTCGTGCTTTGTTGTAACTCAATTTAAGTGATCTTTGTAATTCTTTCGCATTGTCCGTTGCCTTGTGCATTGCTGTCATGCGAGCTCCATGCTCAGCAGCTTGCGAATCAAGTAATCCTTTAAACAACTGAATTTTCAATGACTTGGGAATCAATTCCGTTACTATTTCTTCTTTTGATGGTTCAAAAATATAATCTACAGCTGATTGATCATCCGCTTGAACTGCAGAAACTATTGGCAAAAACTGCTCGTCTCTTACTATCTGAGTTGCTGCGTTGACAAACTGATTATAAACAACAATAATCTTATCAAACTCTTTGCTAGTAAACAATCGCATTAACTCGTTAGCAATGATCGCATTGTTCTCAAAACTTAAGGAAGAAAAAATATCCTCAACCGGAGCAAATGCATCATTGATGTAATAAGCATCTGAGCGCTTAAATGAATCTTTGATTTTCTTACCTAGACACAGAACTTTAGGATTTGCATGCGCATATTCCTCATTCACAAGTTGTGTTACCTTTTTGATGATGTTATTATTGAATCCACCGCAAAGTCCGCGGTTAGATGTAATACCAACAATCAACACATTCTTAACTTCTCTGGTATCTGAATATGCATTTTCAGAAAGATCAAGTGTTGCACTCAGGTTCCCAAGGATCTCTTGCAGTTTTGTGGCATAAGGGCGCATTTGTGTAATTGCATCCTGTGCTCTTTTCAATTTTGCAGCCGATACCATCTTCATTGCTGAAGTAATTTGCATCGTTGATCCCACCGAGGTGATCCTGTTACGTATTTCCTTTAAACTTGGCATAAATTCAATTTTGAATTTAGAATTCAGAATTTAGAATTACTGATTCGATTTACTCTTGTTAATGATCGACACCAATAATTTTATCAATTCTTCGTTCAAGTCAACAATCTCCTTATTTACTTTAACTAGCTCCGAATCTATCAATTCCAACCAGTATTTTGTTTCATCAGCTTCCTTCAGTGCAATTTGCAGTTTATGACGAAAATCAGCACCACTTTCAGCTCTTTGAGCTTCCCGAATATTAGCACCAATACTCGTTCCACTTCTTAACAATTGACTACTCAATTCAAAATGTTTTTGATTCTTCAGACTTAAACAAAATTGAATAACAAGCTTGGAAAATTCAAACGACTTGGACAATACCACATTATCTTTCATCCCAAACTTTTCAAATTCTGAATTCTGAATTCAAAACTCTGAATTGAATTAGTATTTATCAGCGAGTTCCTTCGCTACTTTCGTCAAAGTATCTGTAATCTCATCCGTATATTTTCCTGCTCTTAATTGAACCAAAATATCGGCATGTTTTGCATCTAGGTAATTCAAGAATTCTTTTTCGAACTCTTTCACTTTCGCTACAGGAACTCGTTGAATCAATCCTTTTGTACCTACATAAATGATTGCAATTTGCTTTTCAACAGGGAATGGATCGCCTTCTTTTTGTTTCAAGATTTCAACGTTACGTGCACCTTTATCCAAAACTGCTTTCGTTGCAGCATCCAAGTCAGAACCGAATTTAGCAAACGCTTCCAATTCACGGTACTGTGCTTGATCTAATTTCAATGTTCCAGCAACTTTCTTCATTGACTTAATCTGAGCGTTACCACCTACACGAGATACAGAGATACCCACGTTGATCGCTGGTCTAATGCCCGCATTGAATAAATCTGATTCCAAGAAGATTTGACCATCAGTAATGGAAATTACGTTTGTTGGAATGTATGCAGAAACGTCACCCGCTTGTGTTTCAATAATTGGAAGTGCCGTTAAAGATCCACCACCTTTTACAATTGGTTTCAATGATTCTGGCAAATCATTCATTTGAGCCGCAATTTTATCATCAGCAATGATTTTCGCAGCTCTTTCCAATAATCTTGAGTGAAGGTAGAATACATCTCCTGGATATGCCTCACGACCTGGAGGACGACGCAATAAAAGAGAAACCTCACGGTATGCAACCGCTTGTTTTGACAAATCATCATAAACGATAAGTGCAGGACGTCCTGAATCACGGAAGAACTCACCAACTGCCGCTCCTGTCATTGGTGCATAAAACTGCATTGTAGCAGGGTCAGATGCATTTGCTGCAACGACTACTGTATAAGCCATCGCTCCTGCATCTTCAAATTTCTTAACAATTCCAGCAACTGTAGAACCTTTCTGACCTATTGCAACATAGATACAAAAAACTGGTTCACCTCTATCGTAAAACTCACGCTGGTTGATGATCGTATCAATTGCAACAGTTGACTTACCTGTTTGACGGTCACCAATAATTAACTCACGCTGACCACGTCCAATTGGAATCATCGCATCAACTGCCTTGATTCCAGTTTGCATTGGTTCAGTTACTGGTTGACGATAAATAACACCTGGAGCCTTGCGCTCAATTGGCATTTCATAAAGATCACCTGTAATTGGTCCTTTACCATCAATTGGGTTACCCAATGTGTCGATAACACGACCAACCATACCATCTCCCACTTTCACAGAAGCAATGCGTCCTAGGCGCTTTACAGTATCTCCTTCCTTTACAGCTGTTGAACGACCAAGTAATACAGCTCCAACATTGTCCTCTTCAAGGTTCAATGCGATTCCTTGCAAACCTCCATCAAACTCAATCAACTCACCATACTGAACTCCGTTCAGTCCGTAAATACGAGCAATACCATCACCAACTTGTAGTACGGTACCTACTTCTTGTAGTTCAGCTTCAGAACGAAATCCTGATAACTGCTCTCTTAAAATTGCAGAAACTTCTGCTGGTTTTACATCTGCCATCTTGCGTAGTTTTACTTTGATTCCACTTCTGTGGATTATCTTGTTAAACGTTGTTTTAAATTATTAAATTGACGAGAAATAGAAGCATCTATCTGCTTGTCATCCATTCGTACGATAAATCCTCCTATTAAGGATTCATCAATCAATTCCTTTATTTCCAATTCACCTTTTACAGAACCCTTCACTTTAGAAAGTATTGTCTCTTTGGTTTTATCGTTAAGGGGTGTTGCTGAAATTAAGGTGATCGGAACAATTCCTTTGTATTGCTTCACTTGAGATTCAAATGAATGAGCAATTTCTGCCAACAAATTTTCACGTCTGTTCCTGGTGATCAAGTCAATGAATTGCTCCGTTAGTGGATCAAATCCAACAAAAACTTCATTAAAGATTGTAATCTTTTTATCTGCCTTAACAACTGGTGAGCTCAACAGAACTGCAAAATCTTTCTCTTCCTCATTAACTTTCGCGACATAGGCCATATCTTCAGTAATCCTATCCAACTTATTTTGTTCAATAGCTAATTCCAAAAGTGCTTTAGCGTAACGAGATGCTGATTTCGTTCCTTTCATCCTGCGAATTCTTAATTCAGATTAATGTCTCCTGCCAATTTCTCAGCCAACGCTTTTTGCTTATCATCTGAAGAAAGTTCTCCGCGAACAACTTTTTCAGCAATCTCTAGAGAGAAAGATGCAACTTGAGTTTTTAATTCTGTTATGGCAGCTGCTTTTTCAGATTCAATTGACTGACGTGCTGAAGCAAGTACTTTTTCAGCCTCATTTTTTGCGGCATTTTTTGCATCATCAACCATTTTTGTAGCTGTTTCTTTGGCATCTTTAACGATTGCATCACGTTCAGCACGAGCCTCTTTTAGTAGATTCTCATTAGCAGCTTGCAAAGTTTTCATTTCAGCTTTTGTTTTTTCTGCTAGCTCTAATGCCTCTGAAATCTTTTGCTCCCTCACATTAACTGCACCTAATATAGGCTTCCAAATAAATTTAGTAAGTATGAACAATAAGCAAACAAACACTAATGCTGTCCAAAACAAAAGACCAAAATCAGGTAATATTAAATCCATTTTATCGTTTTTTTTTTAGATTGTTTGAAGAAAATAAAGATCCTGCTACAACCAACCGCTGCAGCAGGAATCTTAATTATTTCGCGTTTCCTAGTAGACCAACTACTACACCGAAAAGCGCAACACCTTCAATCAAAGCCGCAGCGATGATCATAGCTGTTTGAATTTTTCCTGAAGCTTCTGGTTGACGTGCGATTGCGTCCATTGCTGAACCACCGATTCGTCCAATACCCAATCCTGCACCTAAAACTGCAAGACCTGCTCCGATTGCTGCTATACTTCCGTACATACTATATAGATTAAAATAGTTACAAAATTAATGATGTGCTTCTTCAACCGCTGCACCTATGAACAACGCAGAAAGCATTGCGAATAGGTAAGCTTGTAAAAATGCCACCAACAACTCTAACACCGAAATAAACAATGCCATGGGTACGGACAAGGCACCCCATGCTGCATTCTTATTTATAAAGATGATAGAGATCAACGCCAAAATAATGATATGTCCCGCTGTTATGTTCGCAAACAAACGAACCATCAAAGCAAAAGGTTTTGTTAATATACCAACTACTTCGATTGGTATCATAATAGGTAACAAGGCCAATGGCACTCCGGGAGTAGCAAAAATGTGTGACCAGTAATTTTTATTTCCAGAAAACACTGTCACTAGTAAAGTACAAACAGCTAAAAACAAAGTAACTGCAATATTACCGGTCAAGTTTGCACCACCAGGTATTATTGGAATTAATCCCAATAGGTTATTAAAGAAAATAAAGAAAAATATTGTAAGCAGGTAAGGAACATATTTTTTATACTTATGTTTATCAATATTCGATTTTGCCACATCATCTCGGACCATAACAATTAATGGCTCAATAAACTTTGCCAAACCCTTTGGAGCAACTGCGCCATTTTTCTTGTAGAATCGAGCTACAACAGACATTATAGTTAGAATTAATAGTGCTCCAAAAAACAAGGCAAGAACATTTTTTGTAACAGACATATCAAAGGGCTTTGAATTGTGAGGATGTCCGTCTTCAAATTGCAGCTCATTGTTTGCAAGTTTATAAATTTTCTCATGAAACATTGCATACCCTTTGGCCGGTCCTACACCAGCAAAATAGTCAACCTTATCATTGGTTTTGTTATCAATTGCAGACCGAAGCTCTCCATGATAAAAATGCTCAGAGGAAAAAGTCTTGACTCCGCCATCAACGAGTATCACAGGAAGATAAATTGATGTGGAATTATCATGCCCACCCCACAAATGCCATTCATGAGCATCTTTGATGTGGTGCATAATCATTTCACCCACGTTAAATTCATCATGTGCAGCCGAACCGTTTCCGTCGTGCAAATCTGTTGAATGTTCAGAAGCAAAAGCTAAATTGAACGTACAAATTGAAAGAAATGAAAAAATGAGCGTGTTTAATACATTTTTAAATGCCATGTCTCTTGAATTACAAATATTGAGCTTTCAAAATTGGCGCAAAGGTATGGAAACTTTATTATTTTACAAGATTAATAGCATAAGAAAATTAAGGAAATTCAAAGACAATATTAACATTTCCTTATTTAATTGACTATCCAACTGTTAACAACGAAATAAATTAGTCAATCGGAATTTGAATTAATTCGAATCAATAATCCAGACTGTATGGCCAAAATCAAACAAAAAAGCGAAATAAGATGGAAACCCATTACTCTTGCATTAGCACAATCGAGGTAAACCATTACAGGAATAATTGACAGCACTGAGAGCATCTGCACCGTTGTAAGAATCATAAAACGCATAACAAAATTCTCTGCAGTCTTATTCAATCCGGGAGCAATAATTAGCAAACCCAAATTAAAGATTATTGATAGTGCTATAATAATAAAAATTGCATTTGTAAGTGACAGTGTAAAAAAACCTGTTTTGACGATAAGATAGTAAAGAGTCAAAATAATCAGCAAAAACGAAAGAAAACGACTAGAAAAATAACGAGCTTTATTCATCTTCTTTTTCTTTACTCATTTTTATAACTTCTTTGATTACAAGCGTAAGAGCCGCTGTGACACCAAAAAGAGAAAGACCAATTGTCCACCAAGCTGTCGTAGAATGGTATTTGGCATCCAAAAATGTACCCAGCCATGTAAAAAAGGCAATTATTACACCCATCTGTATTCCCATTGATGAGAATCTAAAAAACTTTGAGTTTCCTTTTTTAATTTGTTTTTCTGGCGTCACGTTTAGACAATTCATAAATAAAACATAAAAAATGGCACCTAGAGATGCCATTTCGGATTGCTGAAAGACAGCAAAATGAGCATTGATATAACGCCTAATACAACGAATTTTCTGAGTCGTCTGAATTTGATACTGCCGACATTTTGTGTCCACCAGCACCATTCATTTTACAAGCACCAAGGAAAATTGCACCTTCCTCAATGTGTAACTTATTCGTGTAAATGTCACCCTGAATGTTTGAACGATCTCGAAGAATCAAAAGTCCTTCTACCATCAACTTTCCTTCAATTCTTCCTTCTATATCAGCTTCCTGACAAGTAAGATTTCCTTTCAGACATCCATTTTCACCGATTACTACTTTTGCAGAAGTCGTAATATTTCCTTCCACTTCGCCATCAATACGAATATTAGATTCTGAGATGATGTCCCCAATAATTTTGGTACCTTCAACCAGCCTATTTACACTGTCAGTACTTTCAAAATTTGTTTTTTCTTTTCTGTTCAACATGACTAATAAAATTCATCATAAAATGTCTCGTACTCCTGAAGCATTTTATTTTCAAAAAGAATCTTCAGGTTTTCTTGAGTAATCACCATGATTTTCGCTTTCTGAAGATCAAGTAAGTGTTTCCTCGTTGATTTGAATATACGGACATATTTCAATGCGGTTACATCATTATCGAAATCTTGTACTAAAATTACACTTTGGTCTTCTTCATAAATCTTCGAACTCACCTTCAAAGCATCCCTACTAAAGAACTCCCTATCAAAGTCCGAAACCTTTGATTTTGCTGCGCTAGAGCTCTCTCCTTTGTTCAAGAAAATAATGACCCACTGCGTTGCATTTTCCTGAAAATTAAAGGGTGATTTTTTTCCAAATTCAGCAGGAATATTTTTTGAATAACCAGTTTGAATGGTTGTAATCATTTCTTTTGCCCTAGCTTCTTCGTCTGTCGCAGGATACTCTGCAATTAATTGTTCAAGCACAGGTAAAAGTTCTTTTTTGTTTTCTGTCATCTGCCCCATACTCATTGCTTTCAACAACATGTATTTTGAACGAAATTTATTTTCTTTTTCTTGCGCAATTACAGCATCTGCACGTGAGATTACAGGCATGTACAAGCCTTTTTTATACCGCTCTAGGACAAGTAAATATTCTTGTTCTGCCAATGCTTCACGTTCTTTCCTTTTAATAAAGAAATCCGGATCTCTTAGGTAATTGGCATAGTCAGAATTTGGATAGGTCGTTAAAATATATTGTTTTTCCGCCTCTGATTTTGCCTCATCCGAAACATATAATTTATAAAGCTGAAACGCAGAAGATAAATCAATGTCACCTTCCGTATTTTTGGAACGAACGGCTTCAAATTGTTTTTTAGCCATCTCTGGTTCCTTTAATTCTTCTTTATAGATAACTCCTGCACTATACAGTGCTTCAAGCAATCGATTATTGGAGGCCTTCATTGCTGAATCCGTAAGCGGAATATTCGCTAATAGCATGTCAACAGTCAACGTATCCTTGTCTTTTACAATATCTTCTGAAACGGTCGAAGTATCGATATCTTCTTCATCTTTAATGGCCATCATGACCGTTTTGTCACTGCGCCGCCAGTTATCTTCATTTTCACGTTGCCCCCAAAGACGACGGAATTCTTCATATCCATCACCGCGGGTTTTTGGGTTGTTGAAATACCATTTGCTCCCTGTACCAGTTGACTGAACAGCATTGTTTTGATTTTGCTGTAATTCACGCAACCTTTCGGCTTCCATTTTCTTCTTACGCTCTCGTTCTTCTTTCGTTTTTTTGATCACATCTTCAATAAACGCCACACGCCCATCCTCAGTCATTGCCGCAATGCGCTGCACACTGTCCTCAAAATTTGCTGTTTCAACAGCAGCTACTAAATCTGCTAGTTTATTGGCTTTGTTCTTTACTCCCTCAGCATTCGGATATTTGTCGTCAATTACCGTCGCACATGAATCATAATACTTTTGTGCTTTGACATAGTTTCGTTTTGTAAACGACAAATCCCCCATTTTCTCAAACGACATTCCTTTCTGACGAGGGTTTGATGCTGAATAAAATGCAGAAAGTGTTAAATACTCAAAAGCTTTCGGCTCATTTGATTTTTGTAATTCAATATCAGCTAACGCATAATAAATTTGATCTTTATAAGGAGCGTTTTTGGCGTCACGCAGCATTTTCATTAATTCCTTGCGGACTTTTTCATCGCCCCCCATAAAAGCCCTTTTCAATCTTGCATTGAAATGCATTTCATAAGGCGCATTGTATTTTAGACATTGTGTGTAGTGAGTTTTGGCCTCCTCCTTGCTTCCATAAAATTCATTTAATTGAGCTATAATGTAATGAATGCGTGATTTATCTGTTTGGAATTTTGCATGTTCAAGCGAAGACTCTAAAAATTTAATGGCCTCTTGTGGATTTTGTTTTTGAAGAGCAAGTTCTGCTTTCGTTTTATCTAAGTCAAATCGTATGGAATTTGGAACAGAAGCAATCGATTCTTCATTTTTATCACCTTTTTTTTTCGATTTTTTTTCTTTTACTCTTTCTGACTCATTTGCTAACGCCTTGTCTAATGAAGAAAGACTAAAGCCTGCTTCGGTTAATTTATTTAGTTGAATATTTGTTTTGGCTACCCAAAGATCTGCGATGTATATAGATGGGTCATTTGAATAGAATTTTTTTACAAAAAGAAAGCCTTTCATGGCTGCGTCATAATCCCGGCGATAGTAACTTGCTATTCCAATTGTCGTCCAATTCTCATCAATCCAAGGATTGTGCTCTTCTTTTTTCAATGAGGGACGATCATTACTTGGCATGCTGTGCCGCTGAATGACTTTTGTGCATTTTGAAATTGCTGTATCTATTGCTGGATACATCCCGACCACTTGTTCTTCATCTGGAAGTGGATCAATTGGCAAGACAGAATAATAATCTTCTTTTAACGAAGTTCGAAAAGTACTTAGTGATTGTCGAATTAACTCATTCGCATTAAAATAACCATTGTAATGGGCTGTCATTCCATGATAAGACCTGTTGATCAGCGTGTTTTTTTCAGTTGAACAAGACGCCACAATTAAAACGACCAGCGTCACAACCATATACCAATACCTGATCAGCCTCATGAACAGTTCTTTTTCTTTAAAGATGCGATTTGTAGAGATATAACTACCAAAATCCCAATTTATTTTATTTGAACAAAAGTTCGTTCTTTATTTATGATATGTTTGTGAAAACCTGCTGGATATCATCATCATCTTCAATTTTATCCAACATCTTTTCTACATCCAACATTTGGTCTTCCGTTAAATCAATTGGAGAAGTTGGGATGCGTTGAAGATTTGATTTTTGCACCTCGATATTCATGTCCTCCAATGCCTTTGCGATTGTGCCAAAGGAGGTATAATCCCCATAAACAAATACTTTGTCCCCATCCACTTCGATCTCCTCACAACCAGCATCAATTAGCTCTAACTCCAATTCTTCGGGATCCATTGTATCTGTTTTTACAATTTCAAACACAGATTTACGATTAAACATGAAATCCATTGATCCATTCGGAACAACGCTTCCACCAGCTTTATTGAAGTATGATTTTACATTAGCAACCGTTCTTGTCGGATTGTCCGTTGCACATTCAACCACAACCAAGACACCATGGGGTCCTTTACCTTCATAAATAACCTCAGTAAATGCACTAATATCTTTTTGAGCTGCACGCTTAATCGCTGCCTCAATATTGTCTTTCGGCATGTTCTCCGCTTTGGCATTTTGAATTGCCGTGCGTAACTTAGCATTTGTCGCAGGGTCCTCTCCACCTTCTTTAGCTGCCATTGTAATGGCCTTACCCAATTTTGGAAATAGTTTGGACATCTTGTCCCAACGTTTTTCTTTTGCTGCTCTGCGGTATTCAAATGCTCTTCCCATGTGTGTTTTCGTTAGACGTGCAAATTTATATTTTTCTTTTGATTCTTAAAATTGAACCTAACAAGGTTCTCAAATTGGTTCAAATCATTGTTTTTTATTTAACAATTAAAAACTAAGATGATTATTTTTTTAACCATTACTAAGAGTTACTTAACTTTGTAGGTCATAATTGGGCTATGAAAAGAATTTTAATCCTTGGAGCTGGTTTGTCTGCCTCCTCCCTTATTCGCTACTTGTTGCAACATTCTCAAGAGTTTAACTGGCACCTACACGTTGTGGATCAAGACCTCGAACTTGTTAAAAGAAAAATCAATGGGCACAAGAATGCCACAGCTCATTGTTTCAATGCCTTGGATAGAAACGAGCGCAAACCTGAAATTGAAAAAGCCGATCTTGTAATATCTATGTTACCAGCGCGATTTCACGTTGAAGTTGCTGAAGATTGTATTGCCCTCAAAAAAGATTTAATTACACCCTCCTACATTTCTCATGAAATGAGGGATTTGGATGAACAAGCAAAACAGGCAGGTATCGTCATTATGAATGAAATTGGTGTCGATCCAGGAATTGATCACATGAGTGCCATGAAAATCATTCATGAGATTCAGTCGAAAGGAGGCGAAATAAATGCTTTTAGATCTTATTGTGGTGGATTAATTGCCCCTGAAAGTGATAACAATCCTTGGAATTATAAATTTACTTGGAACCCTCGGAATGTCGTTTTGGCTGGTCAAGGAGGAGCCTCTTGCTTTTTAGACCATGAAGAATACAAATACATTCCTTACAATCGACTGTTTAGTCGACTTGTGCGTATTTCAATCGACGGATTCGGAGAGTTTGATGGTTACGCGAACAGGGATTCACTATCATACAGAAAGACCTATGGACTAGAAAAAATTCCTACTATTTTCCGCGGTACACTTCGCCGACCTGGTTATTGTCAGGCTTGGAATGTATTTATAGAATTAGGAATGACAGACGATTCTTACAAAATGGATCAATCGGAAACCCTGACACCGCGTTCTTTTTTAAATGCATTTTTACCCTATAAACCCGCTCAATCTGTTGAAGATAAGTTTAAAGATTTCTTGAGACCTGAACGTGCATCTTTGTATGAAAAATTTGAATGGTTAGGTCTCTTCGATAAAGCCACTACTATCGGTTTAAAAGACGCTTCACCGGCACAGTTATTGGAAAAAATCCTAGTGAATAAACTTGTGCTTGGACCACATGACAAAGACATGCTTGTTATGTACCATGAATTCGAATACTCACTCCACAATGAAAATTATAAAGTAACTTCATCAATGGTAAATCTCGGTGAAGATCAAGTGTACACGTCTATGTCAAATACAGTCGGATTGCCTGTGGCCATTGCTGCAAAAATGATTTTACAAGGAGAAATATCACAAAAAGGCGTAACTCTACCTATCCAAAAAGAAGTTTATGTGCCAATTCTTCTCGAGCTTTCGAAGTATGGAATTCGCTTCGAAGAGCACGAAACAAAAATCAATCTGAAAGCTACCGTTTAAATCCGGATTTGAACCGCACAGTTTAATTATCTTTGTGCCGCAAAAGCGCCATATAGAATGTCAAAAGACAAATTTACAGTAACCGCCGCCTTGCCTTATGCAAACGGCCCTTTGCACCTTGGTCACGTAGCCGGTGTGTATTTACCTGCAGATATTTTTGTTCGATTTTTACGCATGAATCAACACGATGTTGCCTTCATCTGTGGAAGTGACGAACACGGTGCTGCAATTACATTACGTGCTAAAAAAGAAGGCATTACACCTCAGGAAATAGTCGATAAGTACAACGCCATTATTGCCAAATCATTCAGCGATTTTAATATTTCATTTGATATCTTTCACCGCACATCTGCGGAAATTCACCATGCAACATCGCAAGATTTCTTCTTAAAACTTTATGAAAAAGGAAAGTTCACGGAAGAAACTTCTGAGCAATATTTCGACGAAGATTTTCAGCAATTTTTAGCCGATCGTTACATCACCGGAACTTGTCCAAAATGTCAAAACCCAAGTGCTTATGGGGATCAATGCGAAAAATGTGGAACGGATTTAAGTCCAACAGAGCTTATTGATCCAAAATCAACCTTAAGTGGAAAAACGCCAGTTCTAAAAACAACATCCCATTGGTATTTACCCATGGATCGCCATGAAAATTGGTTGCGCGAATGGATTAAAGATGGGACATTGGATGGTGTGAAACAACATGATCCAAAAATGTGGCGTAACCAAGTGATTGGTCAATGCATGTCGTGGATAGATGGTGGATTGCACTCAAGGGCAATGACACGAGATTTAGATTGGGGTGTTAAAGTTCCTCTTCCAAATGCTGATGGAAAAGTACTCTATGTATGGCTCGACGCTCCTATTGGTTACATTTCAGCCACCAAACAATGGGCACTTGATCAAGGCAAAAATTGGGAAGATTATTGGAAAGGTGATCGGAAGCTCGTTCACTTTATTGGAAAGGATAACATCGTATTCCATGCAGTGATTTTTCCGATTTTACTGAAAGATCACGGCGATTTAATTCTGCCGGACAATGTTCCTGCTTACGAATTTTTAAATCTAGAGGGAGATAAATTCTCAACATCCCGCAATTGGGCGGTTTGGTTGCATGAATACCTTGAAACCTATCCAGATAAAGAAGACGAATTAAAATATGTCTTAACTTCTATCGCTCCAGAAACAAAAGATTCCGAATTTACTTGGAAAGAATACCAGACACGTGTGAACAGTGAATTAGCCGATATCCTTGGTAATTTTGTTAATCGTGCTCTTGTACTCACCCAAAAATACTATGAAGGGGTTGTTCCAGCCAAAGGCGAATTGACAGAGGAAGACAAACGCGTCATTGAAGATATGCAGGCTATACCTGAGCGAATAGGTAAGTTAATCTATGCATATAAACTCAGAGATGCGCAAGCGGAGGCTATGAACTTAGCACGACTAGGTAATAAATACCTTGCCGATCAAGAACCTTGGAAGCTCGTTAAAACTGATCCTAAACGTGTCGAAACAATTATGAACATTGCGCTACAGATTACAGCAAATCTTAGCATTGTTTTGCAACCATTCTTGCCTAAGACAGCAGGAAAACTTGGCAATTTTCTAAATTTTGAAGCAGGAAATTGGTCTGTAGCAGGAAAAGATGATCAGTTAATTGCTGGACATTTGATCAATGCACCAGAAATTTTATTCCAAAAAATTGAAGACACCTTAGTTGAATTTGAGGTTAATAAATTAAAGCAAACTAACGAGATGGAGACCTCTTATGAACCTCAAAAAGAGGCCATTCAATTTGATGACTTCACGAAATTAGACATTCGTTTGGGCACTATATTGGAAGCTGAAAAAGTTGAAAAAGCGGACAAGCTTTTAAAATTATTGGTCGATACGGGTATTGACAAGCGCACCATTGTATCTGGCATTGCCGAGCATTACAAACCAGAGGAAATTGTTGGCAAAACAGTTCAAGTTTTATTGAATCTTGAACCAAGAAAAATTCGCGGCATCGAATCGCAAGGAATGATTTTAATGGCTGAAGATGCAGAAGGCAACTTGAGCTTTATGATTCCTGAGAAAGGTTTTGATGCCGGAGGGGGCGTGCGGTAAATGGAGCAAGGAGCAAGGAACAAGTAGCAAGGAATTATTTGATTTGTTGGTCTGCGTGTACGTTTCGTCTTTGATCTTTATTCGTTGATTTTTATTCAAGAAAAAATGAACAACCTCATCTCTCCAACCGATCTTCAGCAGCAGTTTAACAATGCAGATTTTGTATTAAAAACGCAGCAGCAAATTGCGAAGGATTTTGAGAAATTCAATTTAATGTTTGATACAACTTTTCAGCAAATCCCATTCAATAAAGAAGAAATCCAAGAAAAGATTGCAGAACATGTGAGTGAATTAATGAAGGAAGGCGAAACACGCTTGTTGCAATTGCTTTATACGATTGATCTTTCTGAAAAAGAATTTCTAACTCTTACACCCAAACCGGACTTTCTACAGCTACTTTCTGAGAAAATACTTTTTAGGGAAGCCTATAAAGTGTTTTTGAGAACGAAGTTTGGTTAAATTAAATTTTCGTGATCATTTTTTGAATGGCATGCCCATCACTGAAAACAACTTTCATCAAATACGTTCCATTTTGCAATCCTGAAATTTGGATCAATTCAGATTGATATCTACCAACATGTTTTCCTGATTGATCAAATAAATCTATGTAATTCATTTCATAACAATTAGGAATTGAAACAACAATTATGTCTGATGTCGGATTGGGATAAACATTTATATCTTCTGCTATAATTTCACTCACTGATGCATTACCAATAACCTTTTGATTAGATCGTATTTGACTGATTGTTTTCGTGAAATCACAAGAATTTACTGAAATAGCAACAAAATATTTATAGGTGTTCTGACTAACGTCAGCTGTTCCATCATTGAAGGTAGTATTCGACGTTGGAAGTGAAATTAACAATTCAAAAGCTCCCCCATTGATACTTCGGTAAATCGCGTATGTCGAATAGACAGTTCCTTCATAAGCATTCCAGCTTAAGTTTACTGTATTGCCTAGGCCCAAATTGGCCTGAAGTAAAATTGTTTTGTGAAAAGAGCTTTCTACCGAAAAATTTCCACATGAATCAACGGAGCGTACTTCGTATTTGTAACTTAATGAAGAATTATCGGAAGAATTATCCAGAAATGAACTATCTGAAGCATTTGCTTGGCCAATAAGATCAAATACTCCTACCACACTGGATTCTCTCAGTATTTGATAATACTGTACATTATACATTCCGGGATTTTTAAAGAAGATGCGGTTTTTGGAAGGAGTTATAAGATCACTACTAACATAGCATACCTCCAAACCACTGAACACAGGAACTACTCCAACAGTAATGGTAACAGTTTGACTATTGAAATCATCAGTTACAGTCAAGGTGTAATCACCTGCGTCGAGTCCCGAAATATTTTGGCTTGATGAAGAAAATCCGTTAGGACCAGTCCAGGCATAGGAAAGGTTTCCATTGAATTGGTCGATGGTTACGGAAATTGAACCAGAAGCATTATTCCCCGTACAAAGCGTGTTTGATGTAACCTCCGTAATCTGGATATCGTTCAGGTTCAATACTTGAATGTTAAATATTTTTTCATAGCTGGATAATGAATCATCTGTAGTTCTAACTCGAATAGAATACACATTTTGAGTCTCAAAATCAAAGGCAGAAACGTTTAATAATTGGTTTGAAGTAATTGCAAAAAGAGAATTATCTGTATCACCTAAACCAGAAACTAATGTATAATTGAAATTGTTTCCTAAATCGATGTCATTTGTTGTAAAAATCCCAATTAGCCCAACAATGTTTTCATTAACTGTAGAGTTATCAATATTCAAATCGGTCGGTGTATCATTCATAGGATTAACCATAATAGAGATCCCGGATAGATTAGAAACAGAAGCACTATCGTCTTCAATCGTGTAATTGATTGTAGCCGCACCGTTGTAATTTGCAGCAGGAATATACGTGAGAATACCCGTGGCAGGGTCAACTGTCCAACTTCCTTCGGCTGTTAACAATGTGTTTTGAACACCAGGCGAAGACTGATCCAAATCGATCGTACTCAAATCAAGTGTTCCATCAACATCAGAATCATTGGAAACAAGGTTAATCGTTGCACTATTATCCTCATTTGTTAAACCGCTATCAGTCACCGTTACAGGACCATCATTGATAGAATGAACCGCTATTGTTACTTCAGAAACATTGGATACTAATCCTTGATCATCCAAAATCGTGTAAAAAATATTTGCTGGCCCGAAATAATTCAAAGCCGGAGTATATGTGAGTTCACCATTTGACGCATTGATCGCCCATGTTCCTGCAATTGTTGTAACCGAATTTTGAATGCCTGCAGCACTCTGTTCGAGATCTATTGTCGAAAAATCCAAAGTACCGTCAACATCGCTATCATTTGAAAGAATGACTATAGTGGTTACTTGATCTTCATCTGTTACACCACTATCGTCTTGTGATATGGGCACATCATTTACCGATTCAACTGTCATTTGAAAAGTAACCACTAATGAATCCAAACCTCCATTGGCAAGGCCTCCATCGTCCTTTATCAGTAGCGTTATTTGAACCTGTCCATTTGCGTTAAGCACAGGGTAAAAAGAAAGCGATCCAGTTGACTCACCCTGAACATAATTCACGGTAGGATTTGACAAAATAGCCGTATTTGAACTTGTCGCAGTGATCGTTAAACTTTGTATTGTGTTGATATCCCCATCTGTTAACCCTGTAAAATCAAGATTAAAAGGGATATCTTCATACATGCTTGAATTCGCAATTGCATTTATGGTTGGAGGTGCATTGGCTGCAACCCCTAAAGCATTTTCATATGCCCCGATGTCGGGATTGGAACCAAATGGGTTGGGACGGTTTTGTAATTCAATATCATTGCTAGGAGCATTAAAAATTGAGCCATTTATGGTCATAGAATTTAATCCTGAACCTACTCCAACTGAATAATTTTTGAGTCTAAAGTCATGATTTGAACCGTTTATAAATTCTGCTGACTGAAAATAGTTATTTGACTGCACAAGGAATTGGGGTAGTATACTTGTGATTGAACTCATCCCCCCTTCAATTATTGAATTATTGATTGTTAATGTTCCATTATTACTTATATTGTTGTTTATTCCGATTACAGAATTGTAAATGAATGAACTGCCATTTAACCCTATATATCCGACATTATCCGCAACAACACAATTTATAAGCGTCAATCCATCGCCGGAATATATAGACCTAGACGTACTTGAATTATTATATATTAAGGTATTGATTATGGGAAAGTCAGAACTATTTTGCGAACCTTGTTGAAAGCAAATTGCACTAATGTCATTTGCTTGATTTCCATAAATCTCACAATTTCTGATGTGAATATTAGAATTCCAAGTATAAATTGCACCACCAACACCACTCACTGTACCAGACTGATTGTTACGAATAATGGAATTTGTAATTAAAGATGGTTGGTTGGCAAAATATAAATTTATTGCGCCAGGAGCATTCGTAGAGATATTATTCTGAATGATCAAATAATCCATTATTAAACTGGAACCAGATATATTAATGCCCGCGCAACCGCCGTTCCCTACTACTGTTAGACCATTTTGGATAGTTAAACCCTTTAATTGCGCGGAAACTTCTCCACCATGAACTCTGACAACTGAATGAGTTCCATTTGCCCCGCCATCGATAATCGTTGAAGAAATATAAGATGTGTCCTGATTTCGAGAAAACAACGAAGTAATTATCACATTTTTACCATTGTAGATAATATTTTCCACATAAACACCAGGATGAACAAGGATACTGTCACCGTTTATTGAATAATTTATTGCAGCTTGAATTGTTTTGAAAGGAGCTTGAGCCTCTCCTGTGCCAAAATCATTACCATCAGTAGATACATGAATAACATTATTATGAATCGGGATATCAAGTATGTTTTCAATTGCACCCCTATCGGGTATTGAAGAAGAAGGAAACGGACGTGGATTGCCATATAAATCATAAATTGATTCAGTCTGAATTTGGGCATATCCCGATCCTATCGATTCAGAAAATTGGGAAAGAACGAGATCATCAAGGCTGTCAATAGGGTAAGTGAAAGTATCTCCTGTCAGGGTGTCATTATTTGACCAAGTCAATGCATATTGTAATGGTTGATTTGTATAATAGGGATTCGTCGTTAACTTATTATTTCTCAATTTAATAATTGAATAGCCACCTGAATTAGAAATAAATGTTAGACATCCAAGAGTATTTCTTTCGATAATGTTGTTATTTATAAATCCCTTGATTCCGCCGCCACAATGGTCTAAATATATCCCATAACCAATGTTATCTACTATTGTATTATGCTCAATGAAAACTGAATCCATTGAACCATTGCATCCTCCATTTAGTATAACACCAGCATTTTTAGTAAAAATATTGTTTACTATTTTTGCCCTGTTGTATGCATAAATATGGGATTTATAGGTCATTTGAGGATTCCCATTATGCATAAAAATGCATCTATTCACTTTTGGGAACCCACCATAAGCACCTTGTAAAGAAATTAAAGTATTAAATAAATTATTTTCGAACCTACAAGCCTCGATTGACGTATTTCCAATGATATTTATAACCACGGCGCCATAATTTCCATTATTAATAAAATGTACTTTTTCCAACTTCGAATAAGCACCTGAAACGAACTCTACGGCAGTTGCAGGAGTATTCTGAACTGTTAAGCCCAGGATATGTAATCGGCTTGTTTGATTAATACTGTTTTTAATTAGTGTTCCAAGATCGGTACCATCTAATATAGTATTCGAAACATAATAATCATCATTGAGGGAATCAACAATCATTTTCGATGCTATGGTAAGACTTTTATCAATATTTATAGCCTCATTATACAATCCTGGCAACAATATGATTGTATCAAACTCATTAGAGACATTGACAGCATTATTAATTGTTAAAAAAGCATCTGTTTCACTCAGGCCTGAATTACTATTACTTCCTGAAGTCGATACATACCTAATTGTCTGACTATATGCTACTGATAAAGATGAAGTTATTAATAAAATAACCGTGAAAATATAATTTTTCATTTTGATGTTTTAAAAGTTGCCCCCTAAAACAAAAATACGAAACTTACAGAGATTTAGCTCTGATAATCATTACCTCATCAAGTAACTTGAATTAAAACGACTAAAACTAATATCTATTTAAAAATCGGGTTTTTAACTTTTTAAGACCAATTTGTCAGAAGGAACAATGAGTTTTATTTTATCCAATAATTGTGCTTCAGACCAGGGTTTTGAAAGGAAATAGTCCAACAGGTTTTCACTTATTAAATTTTCTACTATTTCATCATTTGCTTGGCCAGATAACATGATGCAATGGATATCCGGGTAAATACTTTTTAGTTTTTTAAGGAATTCAGCTCCCGTCATTCGAGGCATTTGATAGTCCGTTAGAACAAAAATCACCTTTATTTTAAGATCGATAATTTCAGGAATCGAAGCTAGGGCATCTTCAGGATCAAGATAATACTCAACGAGCACTTTTTCTGTGTCAACAAGTTTCTGCAGTTGCACACTAAGTGCACTTAAAATTGATTCATCATCATCAACACATATTACTGCAGAATCTTGAGTTAAAACCATATTGTATACGTTAAGGTTGTCTATGTTCTAATTTCAAACAAAAAACTAGTTGATTTGTTCTCAGAAACAACTTTTATTCTCCAACCATTCGTTTCCGCAATTTTCTTGACAATGCTTAAACCGAACCCATGATTATCCCTACCCTTTGATGACTTGAACCGCTCAAAAATTTTAGACATAAATTCTTTTGGAATCTCGGGACCGTTATTTTCAAATTCAATTTTTAATGTATCGCCTTCTTTTACAGAACGAATCCAAAGATCACCTCCAGGCTCACCTAATGCTTCCAGCGCATTTTTTATCACGTTGGACCAAATTTGGAAAATATCTCTTGGAACTCCTTTTATTTCATGTGTTTTCGGAATATCCAGATGAACATCAATATTCCCCCTTAGGTTGGTACTTAAAACCCTCAACACGCTGTTTATGCTTTCCGCAATATTTATGGTTTCCTCTTTCTGTTGAACAGCACTTTTTGTAAACTTTCGCAAATCAGAAATCACATCCGCTGAACGATTTGCCGCATCCAAAATTGTATCAACCATTTGCCTTATTGTGTAAATATGGCGCATCAGCTCTAAAAACTTTGTCTGATTATTGCTTTCGATAACTCGGTTGATCTTTTCCGTTTCATCAATACCAACACGTGCTTTTAAAAGTCCATCTGCTAATTCTAATGATTCCTGCTCTGAAAACCCTTTTTCATTTCGAAGTAACTCTTGCATCTGATTGCGTTCTTTCATTGCCTTTAAACTGCTTTGAAAGGACTTTAAATCACCAGACATCGCGTGAATACATGCAAATTCTAATTCTTCAGGGGAACAATCGTGAATCAATCCATGAAAAAGCACCTCCAATGTCTGTCTCACATTTTGTGTCCCGATCAGAATTGCAGCAAGCGGACTGTTTAAATCGTGTGCAATACCCATTGTAAGTTCACCAATGGCAACAAATTTTTCTATTTCGTTCAAATTTGCATTCAGCTCAAGGTTCTCATTGGTTTTGGACTCAACTATTTGTTCAAGGTTTATATTCAATTCTTCAAGCGCATTCTTTGAGTCAATAGTGTCTGTAATATCAATGCCATAAGCAATTATGTTATCATCCCCGTCTTGTATTGAGATTGGCGGAGAGAAAGAACGCAAGTAATAACGAATTCCTGACACATTGGAAACCTCTTCAATCCATTCAACGCTCTTTCCTGTTTGCATCATTTGATCAAAATATGCTTTTCTCTGATCAAACCTGTCTGATGGAAGACCTTTTCTATCACGGTAATCGTACTCTGTTTTTCCGATCATCCAAGCACGCAATTCATCATTCTTTACCGCCGTTTTATTAATGAATTTAAATCGTCCTTCCTGATCAAAAAGACAGACATCTACAGGTAATAAATCCAAGATACTTTGTAAGAATCCTTCTTGAATTTTTAACTTTTTATTTAATTCTAGAAGTTCCTTTTTTTGATGATTTATTTCCTCAGAATAGTTCGTAATTTCAAAACCATAAATGTTCACGAAATCAAATTCATTGAAATAAATAAGTGTAAACACAAAGGTTCTTTTATCAATTTCAACAATTTGCTCTAATAAAGGAGCCTGATTAATCCCGAATTGATGCTTTACATGATTAATCAAAGGGACAAATCCGCTGAAATCATCCTCATCAACATATCCATCCATAAGATTCAAACCACTTTTATTCGCATAAAGGATCTTTAAGTCTCTGTTAATGCGAATGACAGGATGTGGATTTTGATTTGGGAAACTGCTAATTTGCTCCACCTTTTCTAAACTAGCCTTTAATTCATAATTCTTTTTGTTCAATTTAATATTTAACTCCTGTGCGTCTTGTATGCCTTTAACACTGATCTCTGACATGAAGATGTATTCAGCAACATAGTCGTGTTCAGGAAAATCATTAAGGTTCAAATTAAACCCTTTCAAAGGAGAATCTGAATTTACAATAGGATGAGTCAATAAAACAAACGTGTTATTCAACCTTAGAAAAGAAGCCTTAAATTTTAACTTTGTTTTAATCTCATTAAAAAAAACAATTGTACCTGGCTCGTAACTTTCAGTCAAATCATTAAAGCCTTTGTAGTCTGAAAATTCAAAGATTTCATCAAAACTTTTATAGATAAATTCATCGCCTAAAACCTTTTTCCAAAGATTTCCAGAATTCACAACAACACCTTCATTTGAAATTCTAATAAACAAACCACTTGCATGATCAAGTACCTTGTTTAATTTCTCGAGATGTTCTTCTAAAAGCGCATTTTTTTTATCAGCAAGAATTAGTTTAGCCGCTATTTTTGAAAGAGATTTTATCGATTCCTTTTGATGTTCAGATAACTCCCTCGGTTTGTTATCTATGGCACAAAGCGTTCCTATCGCATTGCCATTTTCTGAAAGTATTGGAAACCCGCAATAAAAAATTACGTTGGGATCTCCAGTTACCAAAGGGTTGTCATGAAAACGTTCGTCTTTTGTGGCATCAGGAACCAAAAATAGTTGATCCGGTTCATTTATGGCATGTGCGCAAAATGCCAAATCTCTTGGTGTTTCAGAGGCATCAAGTCCTACTTTAGATTTGAACCATTGACGATCACTGTCTACAATACTAATCAAAGAAATCGGTGTCTCACATATATTGGAAACCATTTCTGTAATAAGGTCTAAATCAAGGTTCGTTGGTGTATCTAAAAGATTTAATTCTAACAAATCGCGCATCCGCGACTCTTCATTGTCAGGTATTTTTGGTGATTTCATGGTTTCGAATTACCATTTAACTACAAAAACATGAGCCCCCTCTTCCTCTTTGAGGTGTGTGCATTCAACTACAAGTTCAAACCTTTTGCCAAGCCCAGAAACCAAGCCCTTTAGCATTGGAATCAGTCCTGTCCGATGGGAATTGTATACAAGTTCTAGGTAATTTTCTTTTTCATTGCGCACGGTAAATGCTGGTGGTTTCAATTCCGGCATTACTGAATTTACTCGCTGGTGCAACATGTTGAGATTTTTCAAAAATTTCGGAAAACTATCCCCAGCCAATTCAAGCATGTTTCCGTATCCCTGTTCTGCGGTGTACAAAATCCAATATTCTCCAAAGGCAAAAAGAAGATCTTCGGCTGGAACATTTAAAACTTCTGATGCAGAAGCAACAAGATCAAATGTCAATTTATCTGGATATGGTGACATGGAAAGAAAATCTCCATCAGTGTAATTTGCTTTTGCACAAATAGTTTCCCAACTCTCTTCACCAAATTTTTCAATGACAAGCTCTTTTACAGCTTTATTTACAAGTCCGTACATAGTTTCATTTATAATGCTATAAAATTAGCATTTTACTCATAATTACCATTTAAATACTTTATTGAAATACATTCGTTTCATCGTTATTTTTTGCCCATTTCATGACTCAAAAGCAGTCCTAAATTCATTCGCTTAGTTCAAAATTTAACTTTTGACTAAATAATATCATTTTGTGCTCCCGTCTTTGTGCTTTATTCAATAAATTTGTGCTTCCATAAATGAGCTCGAAAAAACATGGATAAAGTTTCTTATGTTGGTAATGCGGATGTAAACGCCATCGACCATCTTTACAAACAGTATATTCAGGATCCAGAAAGTGTAGATATTGGCTGGAAAAAATTCTTTGAAGGATTTGATTTTGCCAGAACAAACTACGAAGACGGAGGGGAAATACCTGAGAATTTTCAAAAAGAATTCAAAGTCATTAACTTGATCAATGGTTATCGCAACCGTGGACATTTATTCACGAAAACGAATCCTGTCCGCGATCGCAGAAAATATACGCCAACGCTCGATATCGAAAATTTCGGGTTGGATACTACTGATCTTGATGTTGTGTTTCAAGCTGGAGAAGAAGTAGGACTTGGTGCCACAACGCTTCGCCAAATAATTGAACATTTACAGCTAACGTATTGTCAATCAATTGGTATCGAGTATGTTTACATGCGTGATCCGCAGCGTATCGATTGGTTTAAAAACAAGATCGAAGTTAAAAACAGACCTGTTTTTGACAAGGACCGTAAGATTAACATCTTTAAAAAGCTTAACCAAGCTTCAAGCTTTGAGGCATTTTTAGGAAAGAAATTTGTCGGTCAAAAACGATTTTCAATTGAGGGTGGTGAAGCATTAATTCCTGCATTAGACACGCTCGTAAACAAAGGATCGGATCTAGGAGTAGAATACTTCGTGATGGGAATGGCGCACCGAGGCAGATTAAATACGTTGACCAATATTTTTGAAAAACGACCAAAAGATATTTTCTCTGAATTTGAAGGCAAGGAATTTGATTCAATCGATTATTTCGATGGCGATGTAAAATACCATCAAGGATTCACCTCTCAAGTTACACTTTCTTCAGGTAAAACGATCGGAGTAACTCTTGCGCCGAACCCTTCACACCTTGAAGCAGTAAACACTGTCGTAGAAGGTATTGCACGTGCTAAAGTTGATCATGTACTAAAGGATGAGAACAAGATTTGTCCTGTTTTGATTCATGGTGATGCTGCGGTTGCAGGTCAAGGAATTGTTTATGAAACGATTCAAATGGCTCAGTTAGATGGCTACCGTGCTGGTGGAACTATCCATATCGTAGTGAACAATCAAGTAGGATTTACAACGAACTACCTTGATGCTCGTTCCTCAACGTATTGCACTGATGTTGCAAAAACGACGCTTTGCCCTGTTTTCCATGTAAATGGTGATGATGTTGAAGCAGTGGTTCAAGCGATTGAGATCGCAATGGAATACCGTCAAGAATTTAATCGCGATATTTTCATCGATTTGTTGTGTTATAGAAAATATGGTCACAACGAAGGTGATGAGCCAAAATTCACGCAGCCAAGTTTGTACAATCTAATTGCAAAACACCCAAATCCAAAAGATATTTATCTGGGACAATTGCAAACAGAAGGCATTTTAAATATTGAAGACGCTAAGAAATTTGAAGATAGTTACAACGAATACCTTGAAGCTGAATTTGAAATCTCTCGTCAAAGTGATAAAGCATTGGTGTATGATTTTCTTAGTCAAACTTGGGAAGGATACCGTCATGGTAAATTGAAAGATTTTGAAGCATCTCCAGCAACTGGTGTTGACAAGAAAAAACTCATTGAACTCGGAACAAAACTTGCCACTCTGCCTGAAGGAAAAAAATACTTTAGAAAAATTGCTAAAATTTTTGATGATCGTTTAAATGCAATCAAAGATAATCGATTAGATTGGGGAACTGCTGAAATGTTAGCCTATGCTTCACTTTTAGAAGAAGGTCATCCAGTTAGAATTTCTGGTCAAGATGTTGAACGTGGAACATTCTCTCACCGTCATGCTGTTGTGAAAACAGAAGACACGGAGGAAAAAATTGAAACGTTGAATATGCTTTCTAAAAATCAAGCTCCCTTTGCTGTTTACAATTCACTACTTTCAGAGTATGGGGTATTGGGTTTTGAATATGGTTACTCACTTGCCACACCAAATGCATTAACTATTTGGGAAGCACAATTTGGTGACTTTTTCAACGGAGCACAAATTATGATTGACCAATTTATATCGGCAGGTGAAGATAAATGGGCTACTCAATCTGGTCTGGTGATGCTCTTACCGCATGGTTATGAAGGTCAAGGAGCAGAGCACTCTTCTGGTCGAATGGAACGCTTCCTTCAGCAATGCGCTGATGTCAACATGCAAATTGTAAATACATCTACCCCTGCCAATCATTTCCATTTGTTGCGCAGACAATTGAAAAGAGAATTCAGAAAACCATTGGTTGTATTTTCTCCAAAAATGCTTCTTCGTTATCCTGCTGCTACTTCAACATTGGATGAAATGGCACAAGGAAGTTTTCAAGAAGTAATTGATGATGTTACCGCAAATGTATCCTTGGTTGACACCGTTGTATTTTGTTCTGGTAAGTTTTATTATGAAATGAAAGAGAAAGCTTCAGAATACGGTGTTGAAAACATGGCATTTGTAAGATTGGAGCAACTTTACCCCTTACCTAAAAAACAAATTGACGCTATATTAGCAAAATACAAAGGCGTTAAAAACATACTTTGGGCACAAGAGGAGCCAGCAAATATGGGTGCATGGACGCATATCGCAATGTCGATGAGGGAAATACCATTTATAGGAATTTGTAGGAATAGCACTGCAGCTGCAGCGGAAGGATCTAAAAAATTACACGAGAAAAGATTGAAGCAATTATTTGAAGATCTTTTTCAATTTGCCAAAATAAAAGTTAAATAAAACAAGGCGTTTATGTCAGTATTAGAAATGAAAGTACCAAGTCCGGGTGAATCTATCTCTGAGGTAGAAATTGCTCAGTGGCTTGTTTCAGATGGAGATTACGTTACTAAGGACCAAACAATTGCTGAAGTAGATTCAGATAAAGCGACTTTGGAGCTTCCTGCGGAACAAAGTGGTGTGATTACCTTAAAGGCTGCCGAGGGTGATGTTGTAAAAGTAGGTCAAGTGGTTTGCTTGATTGATACTTCTGCACCGGCTCCTGAAGGAAAAACTGAAGCTCCAAAGACAGAGGAAAAGAAAGAAGAAGCCAAAGCTGCTCCCACAGCGGAGAAAGTTGCAGCTCCAAATCCTGATCCTGTAAAGAAAGATACTACGTATGCATCAGGCACACCTTCTATCGCTGCAGCAAAGATCATGGCTGAAAATGGTGTAAGTGCAAACCAAGTAAATGGATCTGGAAAAGATGGTCGCATCACGAAACAAGATGTTGTTGCTGCAATGTCTGCTGGTTTTCCAACTACGGATGCACAAACTTGGGGTGGCTCACGCAACCAGAACAGAGAAAAAATGTCCATGCTACGTCGCAAAATAGCTGAGCGATTGGTTTCTGTAAAAAATGAGACGGCTATGTTGACCACTTTCAACGAGGTGGATATGAAGCCAATTATGGATTTGCGATCTAAATATAAAGATGCATTTGCAAAACATCATGAGGTTAATCTAGGTTTCATGTCCTTTTTTACAAAAGCTGTGACTGAAGCCTTGAATTTATTTCCTGCAGTGAATGCTCAAATTGATGGTAACGAAATGATATTTCACGATTATGCGGATGTGGGCATAGCAGTATCATCTCCAAAAGGATTAATGGTTCCGGTAGTACGCAATGCTGAACAAATGTCATTAGCGGAAATTGAGAGAGAAATCAAACGGCTTGCAATAAAAGCTCGAGATGGTAAAATTACTCCCGATGATATGTCTGGTGGAACATTTACGATAACAAATGGAGGTGTTTTTGGATCGATGTTATCTACCCCGATAATCAATCCTCCTCAATCAGCAATTCTTGGAATGCACAACATCGTTGAGCGTCCTGTTGCAATTAATGGAAAAGTTGAGATTCGACCTATTATGTATGTTGCGCTTTCTTATGATCATCGAATTATTGACGGAAAAGAGTCAGTTGGTTTCCTTGTTAAAGTGAAAGAGATGCTAGAAAATCCAGAAAGAATGCTGTTCGGTTCAAAAGACCCACATGCAGTACTTTTAGGTCTGTAGTTATTTTTACATATTGACTTAAAGCCGGTTAGTGATTGACCGGCTTTTTTTTATGTTTTTTTTGAAAGTAATTTTTCTTTGCATACATTTGTACCTGAAACCAACGCTATGAAATTTTTATTTACTCTACTACTATCCGGCAGCATTGCCTTTGGTCAACAAAGTGACCCCAATTTCCTTAAAGGTTTTGAAGAATTAATGAATGGCAAGCCGGAAAAATCCCTTAAAACATTCAGTAAAGTTCTTAAAAAAGATCCGAAGAATGCAGAAGCCCTCATGTTTACTGGCTCTATTAAATCTCTTCTAGGAAATAATTCTGGTGCCTTAACTGATCTAAACCGATCAATTGCTATTGATCCTTCAATTGGAGAAACTTACCATTACAGATCCTTGATTAAATATGGAGCAAATGATTTCAAAGGAGCAATAGAAGATGTATCAGCAGCGATCAATTTGGACCCTCAAAACACAGGATATATTTATAACCGTGCTAAATTCAACTATGAAACAGGAAACTACTCGGGGACTATTAAAGATGGAGAAGCTATTTTGAAATTAGATCAAGCATCTTCAAATCCATATATACTATTTTATATGGCTCAAGCGTATGCTGAATTAAATGAATTTATTCCTGCTTTAAACTTGGCCAATGAATTCATCTTATTTGACAAAAGTGTAACTGGCTATATCTTAAGAGGAGATATACATTATAAAATGGGCAATTATGCGATTGCTGCAGATGACTATGAAATTTACATTACCGATAATGATCCAAACTTAAATAGAGGTGAAGCCTATATGAAGATGGGCACAACATACCTAAAGCTTCGCAAGACTGAAAAAGCGTGCGACTCTTTTAATTCCGCGAAGGAATTTGGTATTGACATAGACCAAAACCTAATGAAGGCTTGTAATTAAATTACTATGCTTATTAAACAACAAAGCCGATTCAAATGAATCGGCTTTTGCTTTTTACTCTTTTCTGAATTAGAATTCAAAGGTTTCCATGAATTTGGTTGTAAAGATTCCTTCACGAAAATTCTTGTTATCCATTAATTTTTGATGGAACGGAATAGTTGTTTTTATTCCTTCAATAATATACTCATCCAAAGCGCGTTTCATTTTCAAAATTGCTTCTTCCCTAGTTTGAGCAACAACGATTAACTTGCCAATCATTGAATCATAATTAGGTGGAATACTATATCCAGCGTAAGCGTGCGTATCAATTCTTACACCATGCCCACCTGGTGAGTGATAAGATGTAATTTTTCCTGGAGAAGGTCGAAAATCATTGTAAGGGTCTTCTGCATTTATACGACACTGAATTGCATGCAAATGAGGATAATAATTCTTACCTGAAATCTTTTGACCTGCTGCAATTTTAATTTGCTCTTTGATCAAATCGAAATCAATAACTTCTTCTGTAATTGTATGTTCTACTTGAATACGTGTGTTCATTTCCATGAAGTAGAAATCTCGGTTTTTATCGACCAAAAACTCCACAGTCCCCACACCTTCATATTTTACAGCTTTAGCTGCTTTAATGGCTGCTTCGCCCATTCTTTCGCGCAACTCTTCAGTCATAAATGGAGACGGTGTTTCCTCCACTAATTTCTGATGACGACGTTGAATTGAACAGTCTCTTTCTGATAGGTGACAAGCATTTCCAAATTGATCCCCGGCTACTTGAATTTCTATGTGACGAGGCTCTTCAATGAATTTCTCCATGTAAATCCCATCATTTCCAAAAGCGGCGCCTGCTTCTTGACGAGCTGAATCCCATGCTGCTTCAAGGTCTTCCTCCTTCCAAACAATGCGCATTCCTTTTCCACCTCCTCCAGCTGTTGCTTTCAAAATAACAGGATAAACAACAATTTTAGCTGTCGCACGTGCATCGTCCAAATCCTTCAACAGACCTTTTGATCCTGGAATACATGGAACACCTGCCTTTATCATTGTAGCTTTTGCGGTTGCTTTGTCACCCATTCCCGCAATTTGCTCAGGTAAAGCACCAATAAATTTTATTCCGTGTTCTTGACAAACCTTCGAGAATTTTTCATTTTCAGAAAGGAAACCATAACCAGGATGAATTGCATCAGCATTTGTAATCTCAGCTGCTGCAATAATATTTGGAATAGATAAATAGGACTTGGAACTTACAGCTGGACCAATACAGACGGCTTCATCTGCAAAACGTACTGGCAAACTGTCTTTGTCGGCAGTAGAATAGACTGCGACAGTCTTAATCCCCATCTCTTTACATGTTCTGATGACACGAAGAGCTATCTCGCCTCTGTTGGCAATTAATATTTTTTTAAACATACGCTTTAATTTGTTTTTTCCTGCAGTTGGATCGCCGGTAAGAATTCAGAGATATAAACTCAGAATATCAAATTTTTTATGCTGGGTCTACCAAAAACAGCGGTTGATCGTATTCAACTGGCGATGCATCATCCACCAATACTTTTACAATTCTACCAGTAAATTCAGACTCAATTTCATTGAACAATTTCATTGCTTCAATGATACAAATCGTACTTCCTTGTGAAATAGAATCTCCAACATTTACGAATGCATCCTTATCTGGACCAGATGAACGGTAAAATGTACCAATCATTGGTGATTTGATTGTAATGTATTTTGAATCATCATTCGTAGCCGCTGATGGCGCAGTAGGTGCAGCGGCAGCAGGAGCAGGAGCAGGAGCAGCAATTGGAGCGGCAACAGGTAATGCTGGAGCTGCAGCTTGTACGAAAATTGGTTGATCAGCACCTTTAGACTTCTGTTCTGATTTGATGATGATTTTAAAATCCTTTTGTTCAATTTCTACTTCGCTAACTCCAGATTTAGCAACGAATTTGATCAAATCTTGTATCTCGTTCAGATTCATATTTATGTTTTTATAGAATGTAAAATTAATAATTATTTTTTCGAGTCATATGCCCATTTCAGGTAAACCGCACCCCACGTAAAACCACCGCCAAATGCTGAAAGAATTAATGTATCTCCTTTCTTTAATTGGTCTTCATAATCCCACAAACAAAGTGGAAGTGTTCCCGCAGTTGTGTTGCCGTATTTCTGAATATTGATCATCACTTTTTCTTTGCTCAAGCCCATTCTCTGTGCCGTTGCATCGATAATTCTCAAGTTAGCCTGATGTGGTACTAACCAATCAACATCCTCACTTGACAAGTTGTTTTTTTCCATGATTTCTGCAGAAACTTCTGCCATGTTCGTCACTGCAAATTTAAACACCTGCTTGCCCTCTTGTTTCACATAGTGCAAACGATCATCAACTGTTTGGTGACTTGGTGGGTTTACTGAACCACCTCCGGGCTGTATAAGATATTGACGACCCGATCCGTCACTTCTTAAAATAAAGTCTTGAACTCCCAAACCTTCTTCATTAGGCTCAAGTAAAACAGCTCCAGCTCCATCTCCAAAAATCACACAAGTCGTGCGGTCTTGATAATCTAAAATAGATGTCATTTTATCCACTCCAATTACCAATACTTTCTTGTGGCGACCAGTTTCAATGAATTGGGCTCCCGTAGATAGCGCATAGATAAAACCGGAACAAGCTGCAATAAGGTCATACCCCCATGCATTTTTCATTCCTACTTTATCGCAAACAACATTCGCAGTTGAAGGGAATGGGTAGTCGGGAGTAACCGTTGCTACGAGCACCAAATCAATTTCCAATGGATCAACTCCTGTTTTCTCTAACAGTTGTCTTGCAGCTTCTGCTGCCATATCAGATGACGCACCTTCTTTAAGGATTCTTCTTTCCTTGATACCCGTTCGTGAAGTGATCCACTCATCGGAAGTATCAACGATCTTTGCAAGATCTTCATTGGAAAGGATTGTTTCGGGAACATATCCTTGCACTCCAGTTATTGCAGCAGTTATCTTTTTCATATTAACTAAAAGCTTCATTCACACTTTTCGCAAGTCCAGACTTTGCTACTTCATAAGAATGTAAAATCATATTTTTAACGGCAATATCATTCGAAATTCCATGTCCAATGATAACATTTCCTTTCACACCCAAAATAGGCGTTCCGCCATAATTTTCGTAATTGAAGCGATCAAAGTATTCGTCTCTAATGCCTCTTTTCTTCATTAGGGTGTAAATCCCCTCTGCTTCTTTCAATACGACATTTCCAGTAAATCCATCACAAACTATAACATCAGCTTTGCCAAAGAAAATATCTCTTCCCTCAATATTACCAATAAAATTGATGTCATCTGACTCGGCCATCAATTTATGCGCTGCCAAAGTCAACAAATTTCCTTTGGATTCTTCCTCTCCGATATTCAATAGTGCTACTCGAGGGTTTTCGACACCGTATACTTTTTTGGCATAAAGAACACCCAAAACAGCAAACTGATAAAGAACATCTGCCTTACAATCGGCATTTGAACCAACATCTAATAAAATTGATTTCGTTCCATCGATAGCTGGCAGTGTAGATGTTATACATGGACGAATAATTCCGGGAATTGTATTAATCTTGTAAATGGCCCCAACAAGCATAGCACCGGTGTTACCTGTGCTAGCGAATGCATCGATTTCATGCTTAGAAAGCAAATCAAACCCTACAGCTATAGAGCTGTTCGGTTTTTGAGGGATAGCACGTGTAGGATGATCGTGCATCGTAATCACATCAGGAGCGTGAACGATTTCAAAATCATCTAAACTTGCATTCAACGACAAAAGGCCACTAGAGATTTGATCTCTGTCGCCTAATAAAACAAGTTTAACGTCGCCGGGAAGTTCTTTTTTGGCCAAGACAGCGCCTGAAATATTCGCATCAGGAGCAAAGTCGCCGCCAAGAATATCAATTCCGATCTTCATGCAGCAGGAGAATTTAGGTCTTCAGATTAAACTGCTACCTCTTTCTCCGCAACTACTCTTCCCTTGTAATATAGTTTCCCTTCATGCCAGTGAGCATGGTGGAACAAATGCGGTTGTCCGGTAGTAGGACAAGTTGCAATGTTATTTGCAACAGCATTTTTGTGCGTCCTTCTCTTGTCACGGCGTGTCTTCGAAATTTTTCGTTTAGGATGTGCCATTTTACTTTATTTATGTTGTATTAATTCAAATTTTTAAGTGCCGACCATCTAGGATCCACCGGATCATCGTCGTCATCTTCTTCGTCTTCCCAATCATCATCATCGTCAAAATCTTCTTCGACGTTGTCAGGCTGACCAGAATATTTTTTAAGTAGTTCAATCATCTCTTCATTGCATTCACCCATTGGATGTACCAATCGGACAGGGAGAGAAACAGTAATTAATTCATAGATGCTGTCTCGAACATCTAGCTCATATGCATCAGGGTGCAATACGATTAGAGATTCATCATCACTGATCTCATTGTCAAACTTATAAACCAACCTGAAAGATCCCTTAACAGGAACATCAATTGGATCATTGCAACGATCACAAGATGTTGATACAGTTCCACCGATTTGAAACTCACCTATCAACATTGTTTCTTTCTTCTCCAAGGATAGCGAAACGGTTACGTTTCCCTTGTGAATGATCGAATATTCTACTTCTTCAAAGAACGCATCATGAATCTCAAAATTGAAATCATGAAAGCCCACTTTCAAGCCAATAAAAGGGATAATAAATTCTTTATTTGACTTCACAATGAGCGAAAATTGGAGGGCAAAGTTAATATTTTTAACGATACCATGTTAATATCCTTTAAAATTTATTCGAAGAGATTTTTATTCCACATCATCTCCTGATCGTTTTTTATCCTTTGGGCTGCTTTGAAGCGGGTTCACATTGATCTCACGGATAAACTGTCGACTTCTGTAAATATCCAAAGCAACATATATAGCATGGCGCATTGATTGTTCGGATGCCTTATCCTGACCTACGATATCATATGCTGTCCCATGATCCGGAGAAGTTCTAACAATTGGTAAACCGGCGGTGAAATTCACCCCGTCTTCAAATGCCAATGCCTTGAATGCTGTCAATCCTTGATCGTGATACATCGCTAAAATACCATCAAATTGTGTCCTGCTATTTGAACCAAAAAAGCCATCAGCTGGATATGGTCCGAAAGCTAAAATTTCTTCTCCCCGGGCTGCACTGATAGCCGGAGTAATAAATTCTTGTTCTTCACTACCCATCTTTCCGTTTTCACCAGCGTGAGGATTCAATCCAAAAACAGCAATTTTTGGTCTTACTATACCAAAATCTTTTTTAAGTGAACTTTCAAATGCTTTGATTTTACTCAGGATTTTATCCTTCGAAAGGGTTGAACTAACCTCCTTTAAAGCAATGTGAGTAGTAACAAGGGCAACACGCAAATTTCCAGAAACCATTACCATTAATGCATCATCTGTTCCTGAAAGATCAGCAAGGTATTCTGTATGGCCAGGAAACTTAAATCCTGTCTTACCCATCGCTTCTTTTGAAATAGGAGCCGTCACTAAAACATCTATTTTGCCAGAAGCCAAATCTTGCGTTGCTTTTTCCAAAGACCGAAAGGCACAATTTCCGCTTTGTTCGGTTGGTTTTCCCTCAGATATTTCCACATCATCTTGCCAAACATTGACAATATTGATCTTTTTGTTTTGTGCTTCTTCTGCTGTTTTACATGATTGGTAATTAAACTCCTGATCATCCAACACTTTTTTATAATGCGCAAAAACTTTTGTTGAACCGTAAATAATAGGCGTGCAATCCATCAATAATCGCGCATCCCGTAGCGCTTTCATTGTCACTTCTGGGCCAATTCCGTTGATATCACCCAAGGAAATCCCTACGCGTATGAGATTGTTTTGCTGAACTTCTTTTTCTTTCTCCATTTATTTCAGCTTTTTCAAAAAGTTATAGAGCAAGCGCACTCCAGCTCCCGTGCCACCCTGACCTTTGTAGTCCTCACGACCATCTAACCATGAAGGCCCAGCTATATCCATATGAATGTAGGGTGATTTTACAAAATGTTCTAAAAACTTACCTGCCGTAATCATCCCTGCATTTGGACCGCCGATGTTTTTTAAATCAGCAATGCTAGACTTCATTTCTTCTAGGTAATCATCCCAAAATGGAAAACGAACTACTCTTTCATGTGTTTCATTTCCAGCTTTCTCCAATTGATTGAAATACTTATCATCAGCATTTCCCATTACAATTGATGCCTTTGTTCCAATCGCCCGAACTGCAGCGCCAGTAAGTGTGGCTGCATCCAATACTAATTCAGGTTTAAATTTTTCAGCATAGGCTAAAGCATCGGCAAGAATCATTCTTCCTTCAGCATCTGTATTCAGCACTTCTACAGTAGTCCCGTCAAACATTGTTATCACATCGCCTGGTGCATAAGCATTCATTCCCGGACGATTATCAGTTGATGGAACTAGTGCAATGACATGCACTTTTAATTTTTGAAGTGCAGCCAAGTACAATGCCCCAATAACTGTAGCAGCACCTGCCATGTCACTTTTCATGACATCCATAGAGCCCGGAGTAGGCTTTAAACTGAGCCCACCTGTATCGTAAACAACTCCTTTACCGACTAAAACAATCGGTTTTTTATTTATTGGTTTTTCAGGTTTGTATTCTGCAATTGTAAAAGTTGGTGGATCAATAGAGCCTTTGTTTACGGCAAGTAATCCACCCATTTTCAATGTTTCTATCTGCGTTTTCTCAAGGACCTGCACTGAAAATCCTGCATCTTCTCCGAGCTCCTTGATTTTCTCACTCAGTTGCACAGCATTCAAATGTGAAACAGGTTCATTCACTCTGTCTCTTACCCAATAAACCGCCTTAGCAGTCATCTCAAGTTCCTTGATTTTTTTATCAGAAATTTCATTTGGAAGCAATATTTCTCCTAAACCGTTTCTTCTTTTTTGCGCATCTTTAAAATAGGGTAAAAACTGATAAGAAGATAGTAAAATTCCTTCAGTAAAATGTAGTGCCTCATCCTCCTCGCCCCAAATGGTCAATGCAGAGATTTCCTTTTTTAATTGAGTCAAAACCTTGTAACCTGCAACTCTAATTTGCTCAACAGATTGTTCTTTTTTAACAAAAAAGACAAGTCCGTTGATTGTTTTTAGGAAGTCAAATTTGTCATCACTTTTCAGGAAACCTTTCAAAAAAGTCTTAACATCTTGCTCTATTGAAACAGGGAGTTTAGATTTTTTATCACAAAGAATTACCAAGGCTTTTGCCTCAGCAAGAGAAGTATATTTTTTTAGTTGAATCATAATTTTTGTAATGTATGAACAAATGTAATCAACTATTTCAACTATTCTTCAGACTCAAGAGATTCTCCTTCCTCTTCTTCGTAATCATTCATGTTAACATCATAGAACTCCTTGTTCAAGGCCTTGCCCAATTGGTAATTGGTGATTACAATATCCAATTGCTTTTCACGGTATTTTAATTCCTCTTCGAGGTCAGGCAAATTTGGATTCAAACAAATATCACCTAGGTATTTGGTTTTAGATAGGTCACCACCTAGCCAACGCCCATCTCGTTTACCCAAGGTATAACTTCCTACTTGATTGAGTTTTCCATAGGGGTCGTAGAATTTCCAAACACCCGTTGGAAGACCGTTTTTCATTAACCCTTCATTTTGCAGCACTCCATTGTCATAATAGTTTTTGACATAACCATTTATTCTATCTATAGAATCTTTTCCTTGCCAAATCGTCATTAACTGACGAATCTCATAGTGATCTGTGTGTGAACAATCGTACTTTTCAAACTTCTCGATAATGTAACTTTCACTTATTTTGTTGCCTTTTTGATCGTAATCTGCTAAAATTCCTTTTGCTTTAAACTGAATTGAGTCATTGATTGAGATGATTGTATCAAAATAGTTGGCTTCATATAGAAATTCTCCATCGTAACTGTAATATTTCCAGCAACCCACTTTTTTGCCAGCCGCAATATCACCATCACGTGCAATTGTGTCGTTCGGATAATACTTCGTAATATGGTAGTCAATGCCTTCTTTGTTAACGATACTTGGTCTGCCATAATAAGGTCTTTCATAATAATCACCGGCCAATCCTAAATTTGCTAAAACCCTATCTAAGCTTTGTGTAGAAGTAATGTCGGTAGGTTGGAAATAAATAGAATCCCTCCAATCAAAAAGATAACGAACACTTAATTCATTTTCCTCCCAAATTTTCTCTTCAATTGGAAAAGAATATTGGAATTTCACATAATGGTATTTGAATCCGAGTGTATCATATGCCTCATAATCTTCAATTGGCTCACCGTTGAGAAAAAATCCCTTTTTCGCCAAACGACCACTCATATGGTAGGCTTTGGATTCTCCTTGGAGTAGTCCGTTTTGGAAATTGAGATCGTATAGAAGAACTGAATCCTGTCCATTGAGGGTTAGGTAGGTTCTTACATATCCATCTAGTTCACCGTCCAAATAATTAAGATTCGTGTGAGCCAAGCTATTTCTTTCAAAAGCCGGTCCGTTTTCATAACCATCCTTGTAAGGAATCCGCTCATTAAGTTCACCGTACCAATTATACCTTAGGTAATCGCCATTTGCCATGCCATTTTTATATTCAGCTTCGCTGTAGAGATAATGTGTTTCCCTTTTAGGCATTGAATCAAAAGGTACTTCCTCCTCATAATAGTCAGTTACTTCGCTTGGGTACGCAATGTCGAATTCTTTTAATTTACCATTTAACTCGCCTTTATCAAAAGTCATTTCATACAACAAATTACCGAACTGATCAATAATTTGCCAATCACCTTGCGGCTTACCATCCCGAAAAGACCCCTTTGCCATTTTCATGAACGGCGCTAAATCTTTTTCCTTGTAATGCCCGTTGTTATCATATTCTTCCCATTCATAGCTTGTAGGATATTCAATAAAACTAAGGAAGCCACCTAGTAGGTTCCCAAAAATAGTTGAACCAAAATCTTCATCGAATTCAGATGCATCAATGGAACCAAACAAGGTTTCGAATTTCGTTGTTCCATTTCTTTTGAATTTAGCTAACTGCTTGTATAATTTTTCCGACATGGCACTTGCACGGGGCAAAACCAAGCTTATTTTTTTATTGGAGACAAGTTCGAATTTATTTTCATTCGTCACTAACTTAAACTCACCAGTGAAGGGCGTGCCATTTTGTTTCAAGACATAATCCTCGGTTAATTCAAAGCCCTCTTCATATTGATTCATTAACAATTGAGGAATCGAATCCTTTTCAATATATGGCAATAAGGATGCTGAAGTTGTTGTGTGCAAATTAATGTTCCCCAATTCATATTCTTTTGTTCCACTCCAGCTTTCATAATTTTCAGCAAAGAGCATTTCTCCTTTCAGCGATGATTTGCCCGTAACACCAAACGAAGAATAAGTTATCTTTCTTTCATCTGGATAACAATTTCGCATATACAACTTACAAGTATCCACCTTGTACCAAGATTGAAAAATAACCAGCGAATCATTTAACTGATGAAGAAGTGTATCCTTGTGATCATAAAAGAAATACCTGCTGTCTGGTTCATCCGACGCAACAAAACCGTCAATGTTTAAATATTTTATGCGTTCAGGCTGAAAAGCAACACGTTTGAATTCACCTTTCTGGTCATACACAATTTCATTATACAGTTTGCCATTGTAATCAAAAACGGACTGGACATAATGGTTAGAATCTCTATCAAAACGGATCACATCCAACGGAGTACCGTTGTCCCAAAAAATGGTATCTTCCTCTAATAGCTTCCCATCTTTAAACTCATATCGAAGAATTAGTTGACCATTAGGGTAGTACTTTTCATAAACACCATCATATTGGAAAATAATTCCTAAACTATCTATTAGATGTGCGGCAGTAAAATTTTTGCCAGAGGTCGGATCGAATACATAATTTTTAAAATCGTAGTAAATATCTTCCTCTTCTTCTATGTAATTGCTATAGTCACCCTCATCATAATACTCTTCCTCTTCGTACTCTTCCCCTTCGTATGAATATAATTTCTCTTCCTCTAGCTCCAAATCCAGTTCTTTCGGAAAATTAAACGAATAAAATTTAGAGAGCGAGACACTTGGAGAATACTTTGGACTAAAGTCATATTCCTCATTTGAATAATCCGCCTCCAAAACCAAACTACGACGAATAACAGTCTGCTTAACCACAGTTTCTTTGTCAGCTAAAGTGTAATTCAAGGTAATAATGTCATTGTTCCTGTTTCGCTTTTTGTTTTTACCAACTCCTGAATAGGTTACATCACGATAGGTCCATTTTTCAGACATCTCATTTTTCGCGTAATCACCTTCAATTATTGGGTTTTTAGAATTATTGAAATACTTATAACTTCCATCCTTGAAACCACTTTTAAAGTGCACATATTCCCGCGTTGTATCTTGATCCGGACAACCTCTACTAATGTAATCTTTTGCGTCTTTCTTGGATAAAGTGAATGAAACCTTTCGGGTTTCGAGGTACCAATCACCCACTTTCAATCCTTTTTCGAAGCGCCCGTATTTTAATGTATCTCCTTTCGCATTGAACCAAACAGCTTCTCCCTCTAATGTATTTTTCTTAATGGTAAAAAAGCCGGCCACTTTATTCTCATTGTAAATCATTCTCCCATTTGGCTTAACATCAAAATAATTACTGAAGTATTGCACATACTTTCCATCCGGAATTGGATCTAAACTTGGAATGATATCACTGTCTAAGGTATATTTTTGTTCTATCAGTGGAAAGGGATTTTTACGAACTGCGTGTTTAAAGGAAGAACTATACAAGTGCTTGTATTGTCTTCTGTATTTCAGCTGTCGGAATAGACCAAAATAAGCCTTTCGCCGCATTTTTCTGAATTCCTTTTTATCATAGTCTTCTCCGTAAGCACTAACGAAGTATTCCTTGTAGCTGGTTCGGCTGCCTCTAGGCATTTTTACTGCGACATAAATATTATTATGCAGGGTAATTTCATTTGCAAAGGGATAAACATAATACGCTATTCCATTGATAGTGTCTTCCTCAATTTTTTGAGCATAACTTAAGAACGTTGAAAGAAAGGTGACGTACAACACTACACCTGTTGTAACAAAAGATTTTTTATTCATAAGTTATTCGTTCAATGGAAGTAACTCCTAATTTTCTAAAACCTGTTTCTTTGATGTGACGCACTTTTACAGGTCTTTTTTGTGCATCAAAATCCATTTTAATGATTGTCCTAGCAAGGTATTCTTCACCTGAGAACGTAGAATCTATATAAGAATAACAGTAACCGCTCTTTCGGTAAACAAATGTTCTTGTAGAATTAAAAGGGTAGTCAGCAAAAACAATTCTTTTAATTTGTTTGGAGTCTTTTTTGTATGCGAATTCAACAACATCCTTTTCCTTTACTTTATTTTCCACACGATAGGATTTGAAAGGAAAATGAGGTGAACCAAGCACAACTCTATCTATCGGTCTGGGCTCAAGTATGCTGTCAACTGAAAGTGCCCCCCAGTAATTCTTTTTTAACATATAAAACAGCATTTCTCTTGATTTCTGATCTTCAAAAGCAAGATGCCGCCTATTTTTTTTAACCAGATGATGCATGCTAAACCCAAAATCTATTTCGGCCTTATCTTGAATTACGGCTCCGCTATCTCTGTGCAGAACAGCCGGAGAATATCCATAATAATCTATGGCATTCGGATATCTAATTCGCTGTTTTCCAACTACGCGATCATCAAAATAATAGGTGAAATCAATTTGAATAATACGGCCAAAAGAATTGAAAAAATATTCTCTTTTTTCTCGCAAAACTTCTATGGACAAATCCCTTCTTTCCCTTGATTTATCAATTAAGAAAAAACTTCGTGTTACCTTCTTAACACCTTGTTCATGAACTAGCTGATTGTTAAAGAGCACTGGAAAAGAAAGCATCTTTTCTGCGTCGGTATTGAAGACTTTTAGGTTCAAAATTGAGCGCGGAGGTCTTACTTTTCTTGGAGCGTTCAATTCCGAACTGTCTCCACCACAAGAATAAATCGCCACAATGACAAGTGTTGTTAAAAGGTATTTCATTCCCATGCTTCGTTAAATTTAAGAACAATCTACAAAAAGCGCTCTGAATTTAAACTTTTTAAAGGTGTTTTATGTTGTATTTTTGTACAAACTATGGAAGAAAGACCTATATCAGACTGGTTGCCACTAACAAAAAAGGAAGTGGAAAAAAGAGGTTGGGATGAATTAGATGTGATTCTGATCTCGGGTGACGCTTATGTCGACCACCCCTCTTTTGGGACGGCCGTTATTGGAAGAATCATCGAAGATGAAGGATTTAAAATTGGGATCATCGCACAACCTAATTGGAAAGACGATTTAAGGGATTTCAAAAAATTGGGTAAACCAAAATATTTCTTCGGTGTCACTGCGGGATGTATGGATTCGATGGTAAATCATTACACCGCTAATAAACGATTGCGTTCCACGGATGCATACACACCAGGCGGTGCTGCTGGATTTCGACCAGATTATGCGACGATCGTTTATTCCAATATTTTGAAAGAATTGTATCCGGACGTGCCGGTAATGATCGGTGGGATCGAGGCTTCGCTGCGCCGCGTGACGCATTACGACTATTGGAAAGATCAGTTGATGCCCTCTGTTCTCGTGGATTCAAAAGCAGATTTGTTAGTGTATGGCATGGGAGATCAACCATTGCGTGAAATGCTGCAATTACTTAAAAAAGGGGTTCCTTTTTCCAATTTAAAAACGATAAAGCAAGTCGCATTTCTTCAGGAAAAGAGAGAAGATCTTCCAAAAAACAAGAACTGGGAAACAATCGAATTAGCGAGTCATGAAGAATGCCAACAGGACAAACTCAAATACGCGTCAAACTTTAAAATCGTAGAAGTAGAATCCAATAAGTGGCAGGCAGACCGTATCATTCAGCATGTGGGGGATCAAACGCTGGTGATCAATCCGCCCTACAAAACAATGAATGAAAAAGAAATCGACCGTTCGTTCGATTTACCCTATACACGTTTGCCACATCCCAAATACAAGAAAAGAGGTCCTATTCCTGCTTATGACATGATCAAGTTCTCGATCAATATGCACAGAGGTTGTTTTGGCGGATGCAGTTTTTGCACGATCTCGGCACATCAAGGAAAATTCATCGCTTCTAGAAGTGAAAAATCGATTCTTGCTGAATTAGAAGAAGTGGTTGAACATCCAGAGTTTCGCGGATACATTTCCGATCTCGGTGGACCAAGTGCTAACATGTACAAAATGAAAGGCAAAGACGAGGATATTTGTGCACGCTGTTCTTCGCCAAGTTGCATTCACCCAGTGATCTGCAGCAATTTAGATACCTCGCACAAACAGATGACAGCCTTGTACAAAAAAGTCGATGCACACCCTAAAGTGAAAAAAGCGTTTATTGGTTCAGGCATTCGTTATGATTTATTAGTTGATGACTTCAACAAAAACAACGAAGATGGCAACCACGATGAGTACATCGAACAGGTAATCACGCGCCACGTCAGTGGAAGGTTAAAAGTAGCCCCTGAGCATACCTCTGATGCGACCTTACGCATGATGCGCAAACCTTCATTCCAGTACTTCCATAAGTTCAAAGAGAAATACGACCGACTTTCTGCAAAGCATAATTTAAAGCAACAATTGATTCCTTATTTCATTTCTTCGCATCCTGGATGTGAGGAAGAAGACATGGCCAATCTCGCTGCTGAAACCAAGGACATGGGCTTCCAATTGGAACAAGTACAGGATTTTATGCCAACGCCCATGACCGTTGCAGAAGTCATCTATTACACGGGAGTACATCCCTACACGCTTAAGCCGGTCAAAACAGTCAAAACCAAGGAGGAAAAACTCAATCAGAACCGTTATTTCTTCTGGTATAAAAGAGAAAATCAAGATTGGATCAAGCAACGTCTCACCAAAGCCAAACGCCCTGACCTCATCGAAAAGTTACTTGGCGATCAAACCAAGTCAGAGAAGAAAGTACCGAAATGGCTGGAGGAAAGACGAACAAAGAGCACACATCGACAAGCTCAGGCACCGGAGCAAGGATCAAAGATTTCAAATATCAACAGAAAAAAAAGAGATTAACTCAAACCGATAGCACTAAAAGATGTGAGACTTTGAGTACTCTATAAAAAATTGAGCTGCTCTTGAAGTATTAAATATAATTGGGTAAACAAAAAATCCCGCTGTTTTCACAGCGGGATTTTTTATAAGTATGTCTCGTCCTAGAAAAAGTTGACTATAAATTGAATTATATGTCAAATAAAAAGGAAAAAATCAAAAAGTCAGCACCCCCACAAATCTACAGTGATGCATTTAAACGACAAGTTGTATCAGAGTTAGAAAGCGGTTTAAATACAAAGGCGGGTTTAAAACGGAAGTACGGAATAGCTGGAAACAGTTGTCTTCCGAGGTGGTGTAAACAATTCGGTAAACTAACGTATAAGGATCAATACGTAAAAGGTCGTCCTATGAAAGATCCAAACCAACAAAAAATCAAGCAACTTGAAGAGCAACTGCGTCAAAAAGAATTAGAGCTTGACGCATATCGTAAATTGATCAATATAGCAGAGAAGGAACTTCAAATTAAGATTGTAAAAAAGTCTGGCACCAAGCAGTCAAAGAAATAGCAAGTGAAGGCAATTTAACTGTGCCCGAATTATGTAGGCTGTTTGGTTTTAGTAAACAATCATTTTACAAGAGGTCTGTAATGCTACCAAACTTTAGGACAGAAATTTAAGTATAAATAATGTTTAAATTACCTGTCATGAAAAACACCAGAAGGAAGTTTACAGCCAAGTTCAAGGCGAAAGTTGCCATAGAAGCAATCCAA